>Ga0224505_10000452_pt1 | contig 27943 bp, 19 predicted proteins | sample SF_Jan12_sed_USG_FD_169102 | JGI IMG/M metagenome (GOLD analysis project Ga0224505, IMG submission 169102) | Sediment microbial communities from San Francisco Bay, California, United States - SF_Jan12_sed_USGS_4_1 | ecosystem: Environmental > Aquatic > Marine > Sediment | place: USA: California... | reverse complement strand
GATGCCGATCCACATCATCTCAACCAGACCGATGGCCCCGCGCAGGATGGGAATGTTGAGAAACTTGAAGCGGTGCGTCAGTGCCTCGAAGCGGGTCTTCTGGATGACAATGGTCCCCTGGGGCGTGCGGACGGCGGTCGCGTAATAAGTTGGCGACCGCATCATGACGCCTTCGATGACCGCCTGGCCACCGACGCTGATGGGCTTTTCCGACATGGGTGCTGCGATGGGTCGCGGCTACTCGTTCGTCCCGCCGACGTCTTTGTACTTGTACTTCTCGCGGAAGCGTTCCACGCGGCCCGCCGTGTCGACGAACTTGCGCTTGCCCGTGTAGAACGGGTGCGACGCGGACGAGATTTCCATGCGAACCACGAAGTGCTTGACCCCGTCGATGTCACGGGTCTCGTTGCTCTTCATGGTGGAGCGGGTGATGAACTCCGCCCCGACGCTCGGATCGACGAACACCACGGGGTGGTACTGCGGATGTATTTCTTTCTTCATTTCCTCTGAACTCCCGGCAAATTTTAAGCCTGTGAAACAAGCATTATACGGGGTCGGGCGGCCTGCGCGCAAGGGGTTAACGGCCGGCCCGAAGGACGACGGGGGCGGGCGCGACGGCCGTATGTGCCTCCGAGAGATTCTCTTAGTCCTGGCGGGCCGCCGAAGCCGCGGCGGCCCCCGCCGGGAGGCCGAGCACCTTCCGGCCCAGGTACCCCGAGTTGAGGTCGATCACCGCGTGGACCAGGATGGGCGCCCACAGTGAACCCGTCAGAACGAAGAGCCCCGCCATCGCCAGCCCCACCAGCCCCGTCTTGACGATGCCGCCCGCGCCCTGATAGGCGTGCCCCAGCCCGAAGACCACCGAGGACAGCGCCACCGCGGCCCACAGCGGGAAGAACCACGCGAGGTATGCAATGAGAAAACCGCGGTAGACGATCTCCTCGCAGATGCCGGCCGTCGCCGACAGCGCCGAGAAGTAGCGCCCCTCGCGCGCGCTGGCGGGGATGATGGATTGCAGCGGCTCCAGCTGGGCACGCGCCTGTCCGATACGCTCGGCGCTGCGCAGGACCACGACGGTCTGAAGGACGAGCAGGACGCTCGCGATCGCGGCGAGCGCGGCTCCTACCCACCAGGCGGTCCCGATGTCGCCGGCGCCCATTACACCCGGCAACTGGCCGCGCACACCCCACCGCACCAGCACGAGGATTGCGAGCGACCACTCCACCGCCATGGTTCGGCGGTACGCGTTGACGCGCGCGTCCGCCTTGCCCGCTTCGATCTCATTGAGAAGCACGCGGTACTGCCGCTGCGCCCACAATGGCATCAGCAGCGTGACGATGGCAAAGAGCCCGTGTTCGAACAGTCCCGGTGTCATGCTCTCCCCGCGCGCCCGCTAGCGCCAGCTGGACCGCATCTCTTCTGCCATGTGCTCGATCTCGGTGAGGTCGCGCTTCATCTCGCTCCATCCATACCACAACGCGTAGTCCGGGTTGGCGTGGAACGTGCCCTGGAACGCGCGCATGCGGTGCTCGAGGTGCATCTGGAAGAGCCGTTGCTCGATGGGCGTGGGCGCGTCGTGGAACGCGAGCAGATCCGGGAACGCGTATGCGTATTCCTTCGGCTTCTTGAGCGTGCCATCCTTGTAGAGACCGGCAACGATACGAATGGCCTGCGCGAGCAGGTGGTCCGCCTCGCGGATCATGTCGTCGCCCTTGGCCAGTTCGGCCCGGGCGAAGTTCTCAGAGTGACATTCGCTGCAGGCGGTGAGCATGCGCGCGCGTTCGGCGTCGAACTCCTCCTGGGTGAGCCGCGCCACCTGCGCCGCCTCCACCACCTTGAGCCGCTCGGTCGGCTTGCCGTCGGGATCGAGAACCCCGAGCGCCTGCATGATGGTGGTCTGATCCGCCTCCCACTCCCTGCCGCCACGCAACGGCAGCCTCACCGCAAGGAATCCCCAGGCGGTGCGGACCTCGTGGTTGCCATCCTGCATGTGGCAGGTCTGGCAGGTGGGCCCGGCGGCGGACTGCGGAAGAACCATAGACTGCTTGAGTAGCGCGCGCACCCCGTGCTTGCTCGCGGACCACATCTCCCACTGCGGGTGATCGAATCCCATGTGGCAGGTCTGGCAGGCCTGCGGTGCGCGGGCCTCTTCCACCGAAAAGAGGTGGCGCGTGTGGCAGGCGTTGCAGGAGGCGACGCCGAACTTCCCGCCCTCCTTCCTGATGGCGGCCATGTCCTCATCGGACTTGAGGCCGATCTTGTGGCAGCCCCCGCAACCCTTCATGCCCTCCATGAGCGCGATGGGTTGCGCGTGCGCGGTGGGCATGGCCTTCATGGCCGCCCACGCAAACGCGTGCTTGCCGCGCTTGAACTGTGCCACGCGCTCCTCGTGGCAGGTGGCGCAGGTCTCCGGCGTGGGAATGTCCACCTTGTCGACATCGGACGCGGAGGAGTGTCGGTCGCCGTGGCAGTCGTTGCACTCAACACCCTCCCCCGCATGAGCACTCAGCTCCCAGTCGCCCACAATGCCGGGGGTGACATCGGTGTGACACTGGATGCAGGGGTTGGGCTGGGCGGTGGCGGCGAGCGGGAAGACCAGAACGGCCGTGAGGGCGAGCACCCGGATCATGACGTGCTCCTTTCGATCAGGAAGGCTGCGCGGCATATGAATTCATAGCACGATCCCCGCCCCGTGTCAGCCGTGTTGTGCCGGGTCAGGTTCCCGCGTTGTTGACGAACGTCGCCACGCGTCCGTGGTGCTCCGCCCACGAATTCCACACCGAGTTGGCCCAGGTTCCCGCGCGGGTGATGAAATCGGCGGACCCTTCGGCGAGCGCGAGTTCCAGAACGGTCAGCGGGGACGGAAACTCCGGTGGACGCATGCGGGGCCACTTGGTGTTCTGCGCGGCCAGGCGCTGCAGCAGGGGCGGAATTTCGTTGTAGGGAACCTCCAGGTCGAAGGCGGCGTAGAGGCCGGCCAGGTGCACGAGCACCGACCGGTCCGGATGCTTACCACCCGCGTGCTGGGCGGCGTACGCATCGACAATGAGTTGATAGACGGGCGCGTAGGTGTCCTTGCTGGAAGCGACCGCGAGGACCTCCTCGAAGACCACCCAGCACTCGGGAGAACTGTTGAAATAGCCATCGTAGGTGACCTTGTCACTGCGCGGCATCAGCAGTCCGCACCCGGGACACTCTCGCTTCGGCTTCTTCTCAGCCATCGATGGCACCTCCTTCCACGGCCTGCCGCCATCCTCGCATAGCACGCCGGGAGAGTGGAGTGTTTTCTGGCCACCGGCACACAAAGCAGAAGCGCCCCCCGGTTACCCGGAGGGCGCTTCTTTGCGCAGACCCAAGTTGCTAAAAACCCTGCACTAGGCATTCATAGACTTAAGGAACTGCGCATTGGTCTTGGTCTTGCCAAGCTTGTCGAGGAGGAACTCCATGGCCTCCATGAGGGGCTTGTCGTTCAAGAATTTGCGCAAGATCCAGATCTTGTCCAGATCTTTCTTCTCGATCAACAGTTCTTCCTTACGCGTGCCGGACTTGAAGATGTCGACTGCGGGGAAGACTCGCTTATCGCTCAAGCGGCGGTCAAGCACGAGTTCCATATTACCCGTGCCCTTGAACTCCTCGAAGATGACCTCGTCCATGCGGCTGCCGGTCTCGATGAGCGCGGTGGCGATGATGGTGAGGCTGCCGTTGCCCTCGATGTTACGCGCCGCGCCGAAGAAGCGCTTGGGGCGCTGCAGTGCGTTGGAGTCCACACCGCCGGAGAGAATCTTCCCGGAGTGGGGCACCACCGCGTTGTGTGCGCGCGCCAGTCGCGTGATGGAGTCGAGCAGGATCACGACGTCCTTGCCGTGCTCCACCAGGCGCTTGGCCTTCTCGATGACCATGTCCGACACCTGCACGTGGCGCTCGGCCGGCTCGTCAAAGGTGGAACTGATGACCTCGCCCTTCACGTTGCGCTCCATGTCCGTCACTTCTTCCGGACGCTCGTCGATGAGCAGCACAATCAGGTAGACCTCGGGGTGGTTGGCCGAGATGGCGTTGGCGATCTTCTGCAGGAGGATCGTCTTACCGGTGCGCGGCTGCGCCACGATGAGGCTTCGCTGACCCTTGCCGATGGGACACACCAGGTTGATCAAGCGCGTGGAGAGATCCTCGGGATCGTGCTCCAGGTTGAACGCCTCTTCCGGATACAGCGGTGTGAGGTTATCGAAGAAGGGCTTGGTCTTGGCGACGTCCGGGTGTTCGTGATTCACCGCCTCCACGCGAAGGAGGGCGAAGTATCGCTCCGAATCCTTCGGGCTGCGAATCTGGCCCGACACCGTGTCCCCGGTGCGCAGATCGAACTTCTTGATCTGCGACGGCGAAACGTAGATGTCGTCCGGGCCCGGGAGGTAGTTGTAGTCCGGCGAACGGAGGAAACCGTATCCCTCCGGAAGGACCTGCAGAACACCCTCGGCGAAGATGAGCCCGTTCTGTTGCGTCTGCGCTTCCAGGACTTTGAAGATAAGCTCCTGCTTGCGCATGCTGCTGGTGCCCTCGATTTCGAGGGCATTGGCGACGTCGAGCAGCTCGGAGATGGTCTTCCCCTTCAGCTCGGCGATATCCATTCTTTTTGCTCCAATAGAGGACACGATGGCGGGGTCGGGTGCTTAACTAACCCGAATGGTAGGAGGTTCGTACTGTCAACGGAGACAACGCTCCGCCGTTGAATTGATTACTCATCAGCCACATGGGCAGGGATTGTTTCAAGTCCGGGATTCTCAGGTATTCGCTTTGAGAGTAACAACCTGGGTGTGTTTCGAGGCGTCGCCCGGGGAGGACCGCCACACCACCGGGCCGGGAGGAATGCAAGTCGCGTTCCACTCGGCCCGGTGGCGGGTGTGCCTTCGGCTATTGCTGGGCCTTCATCTCCGCCTCGCGGAGTTCCGCGAAGCGCTTGCCCGCCTGGGCCGCCTTGTCCTTTTCGCCCAGTTCCCCGTAGGACTGCGCCAGCAACTGCCAGCCGCGTGAATCCTCTGGCCTCAACTGGACGAACTTCTCGCCCCAAAGGGCCGAGTTTGAAAAATCCTTCTGTGCGTAATAGGCCACCACGATGTTGAAGGTGGTGGTGGGCTCATCCGGCTGCAATTCGAGCGCCTTCTCGTAGTACGAGATGGCCTCGGTGATCGCGGCGGGATCCTCCGTGCGCTGATTGTAGAGCGCCACGCCGACGTTGTAATAGACGTCGAAGTCCTCCGCGCCCACCTTGGCGCGCGCCTCAGACGCCATCTTCAGGAAGATCGACGCGCCCTTCCACTCCTGGCGATTCAACAGGTCCATGCCGATGCCCTGAATGACCTCGTAGCTGGCCGGATCCTCGTCGATGAGTCGCTGGAAGCGGTTCTCGGCCTCGTCCTCGCGGCCCATCGCCACCAGCTGGCTGCCGGCAAGCTGCAGCGCGCGCGGGTAGTTGGCGTCGCTGGGGTTCGACAGTTCGAGCACCTTGTCGGCCGCGTCGAGCGCCTTCTGGTGATAGGTGGAGTCGTCCTCGGCAAGGCGATCGTACGCCACACCGAGGTTGTAGTACGCGTTGGCCTGTGTGGGATCCGACTGCGTCGCCAGGTCGAACTCGCCGGCGGCGGCCTTGTAGTCCTGGCGGTTGAACGCGCTCTGACCGAGCTTGTAGTGCTTGGCAAAGTTGCTCTGGATGTTGTCTTTGCAGTTGGGCACTTTCTTCGGGTCGAGCTCCGCCGCCTTCATGAAGTGCTCGTACGCCAGCGCCACACTGTCGAGCTGGCTGTAGGAATACCCCAGCTGGAAATGCGCCTCGGCGTCGTTGGGATTGGCGGCCAGGCCTTCCTTGGCCAGCTGGATCGCCAGGTCGTAGTTGCCTTCCTGGTTGCGAAGCTTGGCGCTCGTGGTAGCCACCGACTGGCAGCCCACGGCGACGGCCGCGGCCAGAATCAACATCGATACAAGGAATCGTACTCGGATCATCGCGCGCTGCCTCCCTAGCGGTACAGCCCGGTCGGAACCTGCGTGCAGGCCGACCTGATTACTTCAACGGTTCTTTGTCGGGCAACCCTATCCATCAAACGGGTTGGCGGGACGTTAATTTCGAATGCTTGGTTGATTATCCCGGGCGGCGGTTCTTTCCCTGGGGCCGCCGAGGTGGGTTGTTGGGGATCCATGCACGGGGTATGGACCTGCCGTACGCCTCCATTAAACGAGACCACGCGCGGGGTGTCAAGGCGAATTTCCGGCCGCCGGCCGTTCCAAACCCCCGTCCCGCTTGGGCTTAACCCCGGCCTAGAAGAATGACTCCGGGTCCACGTCCCAGCGCAGGTCCACCGCGCGGGCGCCGCGACGCTTCTCGGTGAGCCGGCGGAAGGCCCCCAGCACGGCGTCCTTGTCCGCCTGGCGGATGGGGCCCTTGAGCAGCATGTGCTCGCGGAAGCGGTTCTTCACCCGGGGGATGAGCGGCGGCGTCGGGCCCAGGACGGCCACGCGGCCGCCGAGCATCTCGCGGGCCGTCTCGGCCCATTCCAGCATGAGCGCGCCCAGCACGGCGGCGTCGGTGCCGCTGCACGCCGCCAGCACCATGCGCGCGAAGGGCGGGTAGTTGAGGTCGCGCCGCACCTGCAGCTCCTCGTCCATGAAGCCGTCGTAGTCGTTGGCCACCAGGTGCCGGAACACGGCGTGGTCCGGTGAATACGTTTGGATGACCACCGCGCCCGCGCCACTGCGTCCCGACCGCCCCGCCACCTGGGTGAGCTGCTGGAAGGTGCGCTCCGCCGAGCGGAAGTCCGGAAAATTGAGCCCCTCCTCCGCACTCACCACCCCCACCAGCGCCACACCGGGAAAGTGGTGGCCCTTGGTGACCATCTGCGTGCCCAGCAGGATGGGATACTGCCCGGTGCTGAACTCCTCCAGGATCTTGCGGTGGCCCTCCTTGCCGCTGGTGGTGTCGGCGTCCATGCGCAGCACGCCCACGCCGGGAAAGAGCGCCCTCAGGTCCAGCTCCACGCGCTGCGTGCCCACGCCGGTATAGTTCAAAAGCCGGCTGTTGCATTTGTCGCAGCGCGTCGGCACGCCTCGTTCGTACCCGCATAAGTGGCACTTGAGGCGCTCGTCCACGCGATGAAAGGTGAGCGAGACGTCGCAGTTCACACACATGGCCAGCCAGCCGCACGCGCCACACTGCACGTAGCGCGCGTGACCGCGTTTGTTCAGGAACACGATGGCCTGGTGGCCCGCCTTGATGGTCTCGTCGAGGCGTTCGATGAGGTGCTGCGAGAACACCTTGCCGCGGGACTCCTCCTCGCGCATGTCCACAATCTGAATATCGGGCATGGCACCGCCGCCCACGCGGTCGGGCAGGCGCAGCAACTGGTAGCGCTTGTCACGCGCCAGGCGCAACGACTCCGCCGACGGCGTGGCCGAGCCCAGCACCACGGCGAGCCCTTCCTCCTTGCCGCGCACCATGGCCACACTGCGCGCGTGGTAGCGCGGCTTGTCGTCCTGCTTGTACGACTCGTCCTGTTCCTCGTCGACGACGATGAGGCGAAGGTCCTGTACCGGGCTGAAGACCGCACTGCGCGGCCCCACCACCACGCGGTGCTCGCCCTGCTGGATGCGCTCCCAGATGTCGAAGCGCTCCGGGCCGGTGAGACGGCTGTGAATGATGGCCACCAGGTCGCCGAAGGCACGGCGGTAACGCGCCGTCGCCTGGGGCAAGAGGCCGATCTCGGGCACGAGTACGATGCAGCCGCCGCCGCGGTTGATTACCTCGCGGATGGCGCGCAGGTAGACCTCGGTCTTGCCGCTGCCGGTGACACCGTAGATGAGCGAGGGACGGAACTCGCGCGCGGAGATGTCCTGCTCAATGCGCGTAAGCGCATCAAGCTGGGCAGGCGTCAATGTCTCGACAACGCTCTCGAGTGACTCCAGCGGCGAGACCTTTTCAACGGCATCAATGCACACGAGGCCGCGCTTGGCGAGTCCGTCGATGACGTCGCGCGCGTATCCCCACTCCGAGAGGATGGCCGGAATCGGCGCCTCGCCACCCGCGCTCAACAGTTCGGTGAGCAGCGCGAGCTGCTTCTTGGCGCGCGAGAGCTTCTTTTGCACGGCGGCGTACGCGTCGCTGGCCTCGCCTGCCGCGCGCAGCGCGTCGTCGGCGATGCGCAAGAGCCCGGTGGGCCGGGGCTTTACCTTGGCGCGCTTCAAGCTGGGCGGGATAACCGCCTGCATCGCTTCGCCGCGCGAGCATCCATAATAGGAGGCGATCCAGTTGGCCAGCTCCAGCAGGTTGGGGGGCGCAAAGGTCTCCTGCAGCCCGGCGATCGGGCGGGTGCGCGGCACGTCGCTGGTGAGCGCCAGCTCCACCACCACGCCGTTGAGGTTGCGCCTGCCGAAGGGTACCTCCACGCGATAGCCCACCTGCACCCGCCCGCGAAACTTCTCGGGGATCTCGTAGGTGAACGACTGGTCCACCGGGATGGGCAGGACGACAGACGCGTAGCGCGGCGTCGACGCTTCGATGAGCTGCTCGGGAGGCATGGCGGGGAGTATAGCGGATTCGCGGCGGCGGATGCCCACAACCGTTACGGACGTGGCAGGAACCACAAGGCGTAGAGCGTGAGCGCGAGGGGCGGAACCAGGATAATCGCAAACGTGTACCAGCCGAGCGTCTTGGCGCGCCCCGTGGCCACGGCGATCATGCGCCCGGTGACGGGCGTGGAAGGCGCGATGTTCATGGACGCCCCCCTACAGAGTTCCTTCTTTGAACGCCCGGATGAGTCCTTCCGCGGTGCGGGCGGCCAGCGCGGAAATCGTCAACGCGGGATTCACGGACCCGCCGGTCACGAACACGCTCCCGTCCGAGATGAAGAGATTGCGCACATCGTGGGTACGGCCCCACGCGTCGACCACGGAGGTCTGCGGATCGTTTCCCATGCGGCAGGTGCCGAGGTAGTGCGACGATTGCCCGGGCATGTAGTCGACCTTCCAGATTTCCTTCGCGCCCGAGGCCTCCAGCACATCGGTGAGATCCCTGCGGATCGCCTTCTCCATGGCGCGATCATTGTCATAGAGCTCGTTCACCAGACGCGGCGCCGGCAATCCAAACGAGTCCTTCACGGTGGGGTCGAGCATGATCCGGTTGCGTTCGTCGGGCAGCTGTTCGCCAATGGACGCCACGCACACGGAATGCCCGAACAGCTCCCGCACCCGGTTCTTGTGCGCCGCCCCCCATCCCGGAATGCGCCGCGCCATGCCCAGCGGCCAGTGCGAGTTGGCAGTCACGATGGTCGTCCATCCGCGCGCGAAACCGTTGGACGACCGCGTGGCGTAGTTGTCCTGGATCATGCCACCCGTCGGCGTGCCGCGCCACGGGTCCAGCCTCTCTTCGAATCGCCCGTGCGCGAAGATCGCGATGTGCTCGAAGAAGTTCTTCCCCAGGAGCCCGCTGGAGTTGGCCAGCCCCTCGGGGAACCGGCCGTTGGCGCTCATGAACAGCAGGCGCGGCGTCTCCACGGCGTTGGCGGCCAGCACCACCGCCCGGGCGAGCACTTCCTGCTCACGGCCCTCCGGGTCGAAGTACAGAACGCCGCGCGCTCTTCCGTCCGTTCCCATGAGGATCTGGAACGCGGTGCACTCGGTGCGGATCTCGATGTTCCCGGTGGCCTCCGCCGCGGCGATGTAGGTGACGTCCATGCTCGACTTGGCGGCAATCGAACATCCAATGTGACACGTTCCCGCGCCCACGCAGGCGGGACGGCCCTTCCACTCTCGCGACGGTATCGACACCGGCTCGCGCACCAGGTGCAGACCCAGCGACTGTGCGCCGCGCTTGATCGCATGGCTCGCAAGGTTGAAGGGATGCGGGGGGTTGGGAAACGGCGTGCTTCGCGGCGGATCAAAGGGGTTCGCCTCCTCACCGCCGGGACCGGACACGCCGAGCTCGTATTCCACGCGGGCGTAGTAGGGCTCGAGGTCGGCGTAGGTGATGGGCCAGTCCGCGCCGACGCCATCTTCGCTGTGCGTGCGAAAGTCGGATTCGTGCAGTCGTGGCGACATCGCGGCGTACTTGAGCGTCGAACCACCAACGCCCTTCACTCGCGTGTAGGTGAATTCGCGCGCGGAACCCACCGTGTACACGTCGCGCTGCTTCTGCTTCTTGAAGGCGAACTTGGCGAACTGTTCGAAATCGGTACGGTCGGAAATATAGTCGACGTACGGATTGAAGCGCGGCCCCGCCTCGATAACAACCACCGCAAGGCCCGCCTCCGCGAGTTCCTTGGCCACGACGGCGCCACCCGCGCCCGAGCCAATGATGACGACGTCCACTTCGCCGCGCTGCTTGAGCAGCGGGTGCGCAACGGGCGGGACCGGCCGGGAGGCCAGCGAATCGACGGTCTCGCGCAGGCTCGGGGCCTGGTTGCTCTTGAGACGCGGGCGTGGTTCCAGCAGGTTCTCGTAGCCGTGCGGCATGGGCGGGCCGTCATAGCCGAGCCACAGCCAGCTCACCTCGCTGGTGTAGAACGCTTCTCTCGTGTCGCGCAGCACCACCGGAAACAGATCCGCCGCGGGCACCGACCCGTTGAACGCGCCGACAAAACGCCCCAGCTTCCGTGTCACCTTGCCGGCGGCCGAACGCGACTGGAGCGTCGCCTGGTACATCGCCTCGACGTCCTTGAACAACTGCCCGCGCTTTTCCGACGGCAGTGCTGCAAAACCTGCACCGAACCGGCGTCGCGCGATTTCGTCGAAAGACAGCAGTCCGCGGGTATAGAGACGCTGCTTCTGTGGTGACACCGCCACCCAGCCACCAATGGTGGCAGCCGCGGTGGGTCCGAGCACGCTGAGTTCCGCCGCGCCGGGAATGTCGTCCTCGGTGGGCACAACCAGGCTGGCAATCGCCTCCACGATCTCACTCTCGCGGGCGGTGAACCATTTCCCGTCCTGCGCCGAACGCTGCTGGTCGAGTTCGGCGAGCGCCTGGCGACGGCTCGCGGGGAGTTTGTAGAGGCCCTCGGTGACACGGGCCACGGAGGTTGCGGCCGACTTGCGGAGCCGGCGACGCAACTGTCCCACATTTCTGCGAAGTGACATCATCCACCTTTTACGCGAGCGCATAACCGTCGGACCCTTGCCCCCCGCGCACTACACGGGCCGGAAGTTCGGGCACCAATATACCCACGCTCATCGTGCGAGCGCAACGCCGCACATCGGCCGCCCTTCAAAAGACGACGCGCGCCGGAAGGCCGACGCGCGTCGCATGGCAGCACTACAGGAACCAATCTACTTGCGGCAGCCCAGGATCTCCTGGATCCGGTCGATGAGGCGGCTGGGGCTGAACGGCTTGACAATGTAGTCCACCGCACCCACCTCGTAGCCCAGGCGCTTGTCCAGGTCGCGCCCTTTCGCAGTTAGCAACACCACCGGGATGTTCTTCGTTTCCGGGTCACGCTTGAGGCGCCGGCAGGTTTCGTACCCGTCCAGCACCGGCATCATGACGTCGAGCACGATGAGGTTCGGCTTTTCCTGCTTCGCCTTCTCGACTGCGAGCTCGCCATTGTTGGCGGTGATAACCTCAAACCCTTCCGCCCCAAGGCTGAAGTCGAGAATGTGCAGAATGTAGACTTCGTCGTCTACGATGAGAATTTTGCCCAGCGCCATTCCTGCCTCCTATGCAATTCCTGCCTAGCGCGGCGTCTCCTCGACGCTCGCGGGCGCCTCGGCTTCGCTACTCGTGGTTCGGAAGCGATCCGCGTGCCGATTCACCGAATTGATGAAAACTTCCACGACCTTCGGGTCGAACATGGTCCCGCCGCGGTGCCGGATGACCTCGACGGCCTCATTGAGGTTGTACTGCTTCTGATACGGACGGTGCGAAATCAGCGCGCGGAATGTGTCCGCGACACGGATAATGCGAGCCTCCAGGGGTATTTCATCCCCGGAGAGTTTTCCGGGATAGCCGCTGCCATCGTAGTTCTCGTGGTGGTACAACACGGCGTCACGCACACGGGGGATGAACTCGATCTGCTTGAGCATGTCGGTCCCGACGATGGTGTGCTGCTCCAGGTGCTCGCGATCCTCGTCGGTGAGTTCGCGTGGCTGCTTGATGATGTTGTGCCCGATCTTGGCCAGGCCCAGGTCGTACACGTTGAACACGTAGCGCAGGGTGGCGCTCTCCGCGGCGCTCATCCCCATGCGCTCGGCCACGTCGCGCAGCACGGTCGACAGTGCGTCGGCCGCGTGCGGATCGATGTAGCGCTTGGCGTCCAGAATCGACTTGAAGGTGGCGCGCACGTCCTCGAATTCGCGCGACTTCTCCTTGAAGTGGGACAACGCGTCCAGCGCCAGCACCACGCGCTCCGCAAACAGCTCCAGCAACGCGTGGTCCGCGTCGTCCAGCGTGTCGCGGCCCACCGGCTCGGTAACGTTGATGACACCGATGACGCGGCCATCGCGACGCACCGGCACCGACAGGAACGACTTGGACTCGTAGCGCTTGCCGTTCGTGGCGCCGCCCATGCGGTTCTCGTTTTCCACGTTGCGCACCAGGAACGCGCTGTTTCCCTGCGCTACTTGTCCGGCGATGGACTCGCCCAGGCGCACCCGCGCGTGCTCCACCACGTCCTCGTCCAGCCCGATGGCGCTCTCGATGCGCAGCTCCTTGCCGTCGTCGTCGATCATCATCAGGGACGCGCGCTTGACGTGCAGCAGCTCCGCCACCAGCTCGACCACCAGTTCCATGTAGCGCTCCACCTCGAAACGGCGTGTGGAGACGTAGTCGGTCAGCAGCTCGCTGCGCACCACGGCCTGCTTCTTGGGCACGACCACGACGAAGCGCGCGCCGCGCCCGGGCACGTTTTCCACCCAGATACGGCCGTCGTGCCACTCCACGATATTCTTGCAGATCGCCAGCCCGATGCCGGTGCCACCGTGGCGGCGCGTGGCGGTGCCATCCACCTGGTGGAAGTGATCGAAGATCTTCTCTATCTGGTCGTCGGGAATTCCGATGCCGTTGTCTTCCACGATGATGCGCGCGCTCACCACTTCGTCCTCCAGGCGCACCCACACCTGCCCGCCTTCCGGGGTGAACTTGGACGCGTTGTGCAGCAGGTTGATCACCAGTTGTTTCATCAGGTCACGCTCGGCGCGAATCTTGACCTCGCCGCGCGGCAGCTGTGCGTTCAGCGTGATGCGCTTGCCCTCGAAGTTCTTTTCCAGCTCACCGGCGGCAACGGTGACAATTTCATTGAGATTGCACGACGTGCGCTCGAAGCGCACCGCGCCCGACTCCATCTGGGAGAAATCGAGGATGTCCTCGATGAGGCCCATCAGACGGTTGCTCTCCTCCTGGATGACCACCAGGAACTCCTTGAGGATCTCGCGGTCGATGGAGCCGGCATTCTTGAGCAGGGTCTCGCAGTACGCCTTGATGGACGTCAGCGGCGTGCGGAACTCGTGCGAGATGGTCGCCACGAAGTTGGACTTCATCTTGTTGAGGCTCGAAAGCTTGTCCGCGTAGTGCTTGAGCTTCTCGTTCTTCTCGCCCACCTCGCGGTAGCGATTCAGGTTGCGAATGGCAATGGTGGCCAGGGTGGCGATGGTCTCGAGCGTGTCGATGACGTCCGCAACAGAGCGGTCGGGGTTTCCCGGGTCCTCCACCGAGATGTAGCCGATGGTCCGCTCGCCCGCGTCGTCGTCCACCAGTGGTACGATGAGCCGCTCCACCGCCTCCCACTGGTCGTCCACCAGCACGCCGGGCTCCTCGCCTTCGCGGATTGCGGGTGGGGTTCCCGACACCGGGGTGAGGTTCTTCAGGAAGTAGCTGCGTCCGACCCGCGACCGCGGCTCGGCCATCATGTCGTACTCCGCAACCGAAATGCGGTGGTTCATCACCGTGTCCTGCGCGTCGGCGTTGAGCCCCACGTAGGCCTTCGGCTCGAAACTCTGGGTCCGTTCATTGAGCACGCGGATGATCACCGTTTCGAAGCCGAGGTTCTCGCGTACCAGTTCCGCGACCATCTGCAGGAGTTCCTTGACGTTCTTGTGCTGCTGGATACGCAGGCCGATTGCCAGCATGCGCTCCATATCCTCCGCACGCCGCACCAGCGAGCGCGACTGATCCCGCTGGCGGCGTAGCTGCGAGCTGGAGTCGTCGTACATGTCTGAGGCCACGCGGCTGAGCAAGTTAAGTTCGCTGCGTGCCTTCTCCGCCTCAAAGGTGCGTACTTCCGCCTCCCGCTGCATGCGCGTGCCGATGACGATGTAGTTGGTGTGCAGCGACAACAGGCCACCGATGAGCGCCAGAATGTCCGCCATCTGCGCGCCGCGCAGGAACACCACCGCGCTGTGGCCGCTGCTCATGCCGGCCGCAACCACCAGCAGCCAGGATACGGTCAACGATCCCACCAGCAGGAACATCACCGGCCGCACTTCGCGCATCGCCGTGCGTGCCGTGGATACCATCGCACCGCTCACGCGCACGGTGGCACCCAGCAGGACCGCGGTAATCAAACCCAGGAAGGTGATGCGGCCGCTTTGCACCTGCGGCACCACCGCGTAGATCAACCCGGCGGTCAGACCGAAGACGGCGGCCTGGTACTTCACCGCGCGCCATTGCGCGCGCGCCTCGGCCTCCACCTCTTCGCGTTCCCGCGCGTGCTCCTGCTTCGCGCCGTCTTCGCCCATCTCCATGGCGTTCGGACAGAAGTCGCACACCGTGGGCATGCTGCGCGCGGCCAGGTACAGGCACAGGAAATTGAGCAGGACGTAGAGCGCGGGCGGACCCGACGGCGCCGCAATCATCGCGCCCGTGAACACCACCGCGGTAACGCGGCTGGTCCCGAAGGCCAGCGTGGCCAGGGTGCGCGAGAAGAACTGCGACGTATTGGTGGTGATGGCCTCACGCCACAGCGTCAGGAACACCAGCGCCACCAGCACGCCCCCCAGCAGGAGGTACGTGCCCGGGGTGGCAATCCCGGTTACGTGCGCTATGACAATCGGCTGCATCATGGCTGTTCCAGTGACCCTCTATCCCTTGGGCGCGCCCACCGGCGTTCCACCCAGCCGCCGCTTGCTTTCCTTTTCCTCGCGCGACGACAGCTTCCCGTCCTCCCTGAGAACGAGTATGAACGCCTCCACCACCTCGCGGTCGAACTGCGAACCCGCGTTCTTCACGATCTCCTGCACCGCTTCCTCCACCGTCTTGCGGGTGCGATAGGGGCGGCCAATGGTCATGGACTGGAAGGCGTCGATGACCGCAAGTATGCGCGCGCCCACCGGGATTTCCTCGCCCTTGAGGCCCATGGGATACCCGGTGCCGTCGTAGCGCTCGTGGTGGTAGAGAATGATGTTGCTCACCGCTTCCACGAACTCCAGCGGACGAATGAGCTCCGCGCCGCGCTCGGGGTGGCGTTGGATGCGCATCATTTCCTCGGAAGACAGGTTCAGCGTCTTGTTCAGGATTTCGTCGCTGATCTCGGTCATGCCGATGTCGTGCACACTGGCCACGTATTGCACCACGCTCACGTCCTTCTCCGAGAGCCGCATCTTGCGTGCAATCTTCAGCGCGTGATCCACCGCCTGCTCGATGACCTTGGTCTTGGTCTGCGTCTCGAGCATGCGCCGGAACGCGTCGATGGTGTCCTGCAGGAAGCTGTGCGAGTCCTCCACCATGCGCACGCGCTCCAGCGCCCGCGAGATGCGCTCGCTGAACGACATGAGCAGGTTGAGGTCGTCGTGGTCGAAGGGCGCGCCGCTGAGCTTGTTGTTCACGTTGATTACACCGACGATGACGTCGTTAACCCGCAGCGGCACCGTCACCAGCGACATGGTCTCGTACTGCGGGTTGTTGGGCGCGGTGAACACCTCGTTCTCCTCTATATTGCTGATGAGCAATGGCTCGCCATTCGCCGCCACCTTGCCCGCGATACCCTGGCCCACCTTGACCCGGGTGCTCTCCACCACCCATTCCTCCAGGCCGTACGACATCTTGATGAACAGCTCCTGGCGCGACTTGTCCAACAGCATCAGCGAAACACGCTTGGCGTTGAGGAGCTCCGCAATCATCTTCACGATCAGCTCCAGCATTTCGTGCAGTTGCTCCCGCGCGTCCACGATCTCGCCGATGTAGCCGATGAGATCGTTGAAGCAGGCCTCGCGCGGCAGCGTGAACGAGAACGTGCTGCCCACGTTCTCCTCGCTCTCCACCCGCACGGAGCCGCCATGCTGTTCCACGATGTTCTTCACGATTGCGAGGCCGAGTCCCAGGCCCTCCATCTTGGCGGACACCTGCGAACGCGCGCGGAAGTACTTGTCGAAGACGTTGCCGATTTCGTCGCGCGGGATGCCGATGCCCTGATCCGACACGCTCACCACCAGGCTCACCGCCTCCTCGCGCGCGCGCACCGTGATGGTGGTGCCTCGTGGCGAGTACTTGAGCGCGTTGGAGATGAGGTTGATGAAGACCTGCTTGATGAGGTCGGCATCGCCGTCCACCCGCGGCAGGGAGTCCGGCACATTGACGCTCACCGTGACATCCCGCTCCTTGAGCGAAGGGCTCAGCATGGACAGGACTTCTTCCACCACGGCGTGCAACGCAATGGCCGAGCGCGACACCGGGCGCTGCCCGAATTCAATCTTGGAAACATCCAGTACGTCGTTGACGATTCGGATGAGCCGGTTGGTCTCCTTGTGCACGATGTCCAGGAACTCGCGGCGCTGCACAAAGGTCGGGTCCTCGATGTTGTTGGCCAGCGTCTCCACGTAGGCCTTGATGGAGGTGAGCGGCGTGCGCAACTCGTGCGACACGTGCGACACGAAGTCCGACTTGAGAATGTTGGCCTTCTGCAGCGTCTCCATCTGCCGGTCCAGGTCCCGGATCTTGCGCTCCAGCGAGTCGTACAGGCGGCTCTTCTCGATGCCGTTGGAGAGTTGCTGGCTCAGCGTGGTCAGGAGCCTCATGTGCTGCTCGGTGATCGACTTGGGCAGGAAGTCGCCGGTGTAGATGACGCCGATGACCTGCCGCCCGGTGGTCAGCGGAAAGCCCACCAGCGAGCGAATGTCGAAGTGGTTCAGGAACTCGCTGCAGTTGGCGCGCTTGTCGCGGGTGGTGTCCTCCACCACGATGGGCGTGTTGTGGGTCCAGATCCACTCGCTCAGGCCGCCGCGCCGCATGCGCTTCTCGATCTTGCTCTCGCGTGTCGGCGTGATACCCACGAATACCGAGTGGGTGATCTCCTGCTTCTGGTTGAACAGAACAATGCTCGCCCAGGGGCGGTTGAGCAGAAGCGTGACCTCCTTGGCCACGATGCGCAGCAGCGTTTCCAGCGACATGGCCGCGTTGATGCCGGTGGTGATATCGTAGAGCCGCGTGAGCTCGTCGATGCGCGATTCGGTTTCCTGCTTCTTGCGGCGCAGGCGCTCCAGGGAGACGTTCATGCGATCCTGGAACGCGTTGGACAGGAATATCACCAGGCTGACGAATGCGGTCATCACCAGCAGTGAGCCCGCCACGAAGTGGGCGTTCTGATAGACACCGGGTGCGTTGTGATAGACGGTCTGGTGCGAAATGGTTCCGTTCATCTCCAGCACCGCCAGGGCGGCCAGCGCCGCGATGGAGGCGCTCACGAAGCACGCCACCGTGGTCTTCCACGGGAAGGTGTTGCACACGAAGAACAGCGGAATCGTGAGCATGAACAGGAACGGGCTCTCGATGGTCCCGGTGAGCTTGATGAGCGCAATCACCGCGGCCAGGTCGACGTAGCTGGAATACCACAGCAGCGCGCCGTTGCGCCGCTTCTTGTCCCACCCGAAGTGCTGCCCGATCAGCTCCCAGACCCATTCTCCGATGTACTGCAGGAACGCCGCGGCCAGAAACACCACGACCAGCGCATTGGTCGGATAGGTGAAGTCGCCCAGGAAACGCGCGGCGAACACAATTCCGAAGAATGCGAACAGCTCGATGAATCTGAGGTACAAGATGCTCAACGGATTCGACTCCAGGGCACCGGGACTCCCATCCCAGTGTGGAAACCTCTTCACGGCGACACCACCCCCGCCCACCGGTTTACGACGGAGAGCGGGAGCGTTACGTAGACCGTCGTTCCTTTGCCTTCCTCACTTCGAATCGACACGTCTCCCCCACACATGTCGACCAGGCTGCGCACCAGTGTCAGTCCCAGCCCCGAGCCGCTGGTTGTGGCTTCGTCGAGGCGAACGAAGGGCATGAAGATGCGCTTGATGTCTTCCGGCGCAATGCCCTTGCCCTCGTCGGTCACGCGAATCTTGATGAGATCGTCATCCGACACGCCGCGCATGTCTTTGCTTACTTCCAGCTCCAGGCCGACGACGCTGTTCTCCGGCGAGTAGCTCAGACCGTTTTCCAGCAGGTTCAGCACCACCAGCTTGAGCGCATTGCGGTTGATGGTCGCGGGCGGCAGCGCGTCCGGCATGTTGATCTTTACGCGCGTGCGCGGCCGCAGCTCGTCGGGAATCTGGTGCACGGCCTCCTCGATGACCTCGGCGACGTTCAACCGCTCGGCGGTCGGATCGCCGTTACCACCGTCCACCTTGAGCAGGTCCAGGTAGAACGCGTTGAGTTCGTTGAGCAGGTCGCACTCGGCGCGCGCCTTGTCGATGAAGGACAGCGCCTCGGACAGGCCGGCGCGCTGCACGTCTTCGCGCGCCAGCTGCAGGTAGCCACTGATGGCCGAGGTCGGCTTCTTCAGCTCGTGCCCCATGATGAGCCGCGTCGACGCGATGATGCGCCGGTAGCGCTCCAGGCGCAGGCGCAGCGCGTTGGCCTCGATGCGCGCGTCGTTGAGCAGCGCCTCGATGGTCGCGGTCCTGTCGTCTGCGGTGCGAATGTCCATGTTCTTGTTCAGCTCTTCGGTTTGGTGCGGACCATGTGCGCCGGAATGTCCTGGCGTCGCTCCTTCACCACCACGCTGCCCTCGATGCGTTTGCCGTAATCCTTCAGACTGGTCGCGATGTCGTTGACCTCGGCGAAGTGTTCGATCTGGTTGTCGGTGCTCTTGACCACCGCGATCGTCACCGCCATCACCGGCACGCGCTTGAGCATGCCCTGCCGGTCGCGAATCTCCAGGTAGCCGCGCTTGACGTCGTCCGGGTTGAGCAGCGTCAGGCTGCCCTTGTCGAACTCGTCCACCACGTACTGCGCCATGATCTCGGCGCGCGACGGCGCCACCACCATCACGAAGTCGTCACCGCCGATGTGTCCCACGAAGTCGTCGGCGCCGCCCAGCTTCTGCACCGCGCGGCGCAGGATCTCGGCCATGTAGCCGATGATCTCGTCGCCCTTCTGGTAACCGTAGTAGTCGTTGAAGCCCTTGAAGTTATCGATGTCGATGTACAGGAAGGCGTAGGGGTCCTTCTTGGCCACGCGGGCAATCATCTCGCGCTCGATGGCGGTGTTGCCGGGGAAACCGGTGAGCGGGTTGGCTTCCTTCTGGCGGATGTTCCACTCCAGCACGTTGCGCACGCGCAGCAGAAGCTCCTCGTTGGAGTACGGCTTGACCAGGTAGTCGTTGGCCCCGCCCTCCAGGCCGGCCACGCGATCGCGCTGGTCCCCACGCGCAGAAAGCATGATCACGGGGATCTGGTTCAGCGTGAAATCCTGTCGCATTTTGCGACAAACCTCGTAGCCGTCGATCTTGGGCATCATCACGTCCAGCAGTACCAGGCTCGGCTTTACCTCGGCGGCGCGCGCCAGGGCCTCTTCTCCATCTGCTGCGAGAAACACCTGATAGCCCGCCCGCTCCAGAGTGAAGCGCAGGATCTGACGGATATGCGGCTCGTCGTCGGCGACGAGGATGCGGTAACTCGAGTTGTCAGGAGCGTGCATATCGCCTCGAACGTGAACTCACAACGACAGTTAACGTGCTTCTACCGGGCAAGGAGCATGCCAAGGAATGCTTCGCGCTGCGCCGCGTCGCGACGCATGATTGCGCGTTACGTTTGCACGAACCGCGCCGTGGACGACCGCAGACGCGGCACGCCACAACGCGGAACAACGGGGAACAATGAGGAAGAACGGGGGAGCGGGCTGTTGGGGCTCAACGCCCGCGCGTCAGGGGAAACGCCCGGTCAGTTTTGCAGGCGCCGGCGGCGCCCCAGCACGGCGGCGGCAAAGAGGATCATGGTGAGCACGGCGTACCACGCCGCATTGCCGGATTCGACACCGGCATCCAGACATCCGGAGAAATCGAACGACGGAACGCGCTGGATCATCGCGTACCACAGAAACGTGTAGAGAGCTTCGAAGAACTTGCTCGAGCCCGTCCACACGCCCAGCGCCATGGCCAGCGACGGAACAAACGCGATTCCCACCAGCCACACGAGCAGCGCGCCGGTTTCGCCGGCGAGCTGCATGCGGATGGCGATGGGCGCGGTCATGAGAACTCCCAGGCCGATGCCCGCGATCCACGTGGCCGGAAGCTGCCGCGAAAGCGGGCGCGGCGCGGAGAAGAAGATGGATTCCGTTCCGTGTACCCGCTCGCTGGAGCCCAGGCGCGACCACAACAGCACCGGCCACAGAAACGCCAGCGGCAGCACGGGAAAGCGGAGCATCTCCACGGACATGAAGATGGACATGATCGCCACCGCCAGCGGGCCGGCGTACCACCAGCGCAGACCGCGCGTCAGCAGCTTCCACTCCGCGACGATCATCACACCCGGCCGCGCCGCGCTGGACGCGCCCGCCAGCGGGGTCAGATGGACGTGCGTTGCGGATGCTGGCTGTGTCTCCACCGCGACGGCGTCCGCCGCGGCACGCCCACGCCTGCGCCGGCGGCGCCGCGAGCCGGTGCGCGCACGCGCCGGATCGAAGCGGTCAAACGGAATCGCCGCCACCGCGCCCACCGCAAGACCGGCGAGAACCCACAGGGCCCGCCACGCAATCACCTTGCCCGTCCAGTGAATCCCGTCCCACCGGAACGTCTCCATGACCCACAGGCCATCGGCCTTGATGTGGATGCCCATCGACATGGACGGGCTGGCGGGATCGAAGGTGGGAAACGCGCGCGCGCACGCCTCCACCATTCCGGGCCACGCCACGCCCATTCCCAGGATATCGTTGTGCATCGCACTGGTGTCCGGATTCCCGAAGGCTCCCACGGTGAGGAGCCCCGTCCACCCGAACACGAACAGCACATTGCCGGGGCCGCCGCGCAGCCCGGGGATGGTCTCGAACAGCACCGCAAACGCGGCCGTGATCATGAGCACCGGAAAGGTGAGCAACAGGAAGGGCGAGAACAACTGCCACATATTGATGGAACGGTCTTCCGCGCGCAGGATCTGCATGCCGATGGCGGCCACCGCCACCACTGTCGCCATCGCTGCCAGCACGGCGAAGTTGCTCAACGTCTTTCCCAGCGTGTACTGGAGTTTGGAGGTGGGCGTGGCGGCGATGATCTGTCCCACGCGTGTGCGACGGTCGCGGTCCACCGCGTTCTTCACCACGAAGAATCCAATCATCGAGACAAACGTTCCGCAAAGGAGCGCGAGTGATGTCCCGATCCACGCCGAGTTGTAGATACCGCGATAGGAATCGAGCGAGAGCGTGACGTATTTGCTGGGGTTGGGCGGCACGAAGGCATACGCGAGGCAAACCGCCACCACCATCGTCACCAGAAACGCGTAGCGGCGCACGCGCTCGCGAAAGTCCGCGCGCGCCAGCTGGTAGAGGCGCCGGAGTGCGGTCATGCGGTGGTGGCGCCGGCGGGCGGCGCGATGTGCAGCAGGTAGGCGTCTTCCAGCGTGGGTGTGGCCGCTTGTGCCGACGGCGCCGGCTTCTCCTGGTGGACCACGCGCACGCGCACACCGTCGCTGCGGCGCAGGGTTCCGCTGATACGATGGCGCTGCTTGAGCGCCGGCAGTTCATCGCTCGGCACCACCCATTCCCACACCTTTCCCTCCACCGAGCGCAGCAGTTCCTCCGGCATGGCGCATGCCACCAGGCGGCCGCCCGCGATGAGGGCGATGCGCGTGGCGGTGGCTTCCACGTCGGAGACGATATGCGTGGAGAGAATCACGATGCGCGCACCCGACAGCTCGGAGAGCAGGTTACGAAAGCGTACGCGCTCCTCGGGGTCGAGACCCGCGGTGGGCTCGTCCACGATGAGCAGCTCGGGGTCGTTCAGCAGCGCCTGCGCGATACCCACGCGCTGGCGCATTCCGCCGGAAAATCCGCCCAGCGGGCGCTTGCGAACATCGGACAAATTGACCAGTTGCAGCAGCTCGTCGATGCGCCGCGCCGCCGCGCGCGCCCCCACGCCCTTGGCCGCGGCCACGTACTCGAGGAACTCCTGCGCGGTGAGGTTGGGGTACACGCCGAAGTCCTGCGGGAGATAGCCCAGCACGTTGCGCACCGTGTCGGGCGACTTCGTGATGTCGGTTCCGTTCCACAGCACACGGCCGTCGGTGGGGCGCGTGATGGTGGCGAGGATGCGCATCAGGGTGGACTTGCCCGCGCCGTTGGGGCCCAGCAGCCCCAGCACGCCGGGCGCCAGTTCCAGCGAGAAGTCGTCCAGACCCCGCACGCCGCCGCGGTAGGTCTTGCCGGTGCCTTCGATGGAAAGCTTCATGGATATTCGTCTACGACCAGGAGGTGATGGGGCCGCGCGTGAACACGTCCAGCGCGGCACCGTCGTCGCGGCCCGAGGCGAGCAACAACTCCGCGGTACGCGCCACCATGGCGCCGTTGTCGGTGCAGAACTCGATGAGCGGCGCGTGGTAGGCAAGACGCGCTCGCTCGCACGCCGCCTGCATCGCCGTGCGCAGGGGCCGGTTGGCGGCCACGCCGCCCGCCAGGTACACGTCGCCCACGGTATGGGCGCGCGCGCACGCCACCGTGCGTTCCACCAGCGCATCCACGATGGCCGCCTGTGCGGAAGCTGCGATGTCCGCGACGTCCTGTTCGCTGAGTGATGGGCGCGACTCCACGTGCTGGCGCACCGCGGTCTTCAGTCCGGAGAAGGAAAAATCAAAACCGCCGCGGTCGCGCATGGCGCGCGGAAAGTCGACGGCGCGCGGGTTTCCGCTCTCGGCCGCCTTCTGCACCGCGGGACCGCCGGGAAAACCGAGGCCGAGCAGCTTGGCGATCTTGTCGAAGGCCTCACCGGCCGCATCGTCGCGCGTGTTGCCCACCAGCTCGTAACGTCCGGCCTGCGTGGCGAGGTAGAGCGAGGTATGGCCGCCGGATACCACCAGCACCAGGCACGGGTAGCGCAGCCCCTCGCCGCCGAGTTCGTTGGAGAGGACGTGTGCCTCGATATGGTGCACGCCGACCACGGGGATGCCGAGCCCCAGCGCCAGCGACTTGGCAAAGCCCACGCCTACCAGCAACGATCCCACCAGGCCCGGACCGTTGCTCACCCCGATGCCACCGATGTCAGCGCCCCGCAGGCTCGTTTTCGCAAGCAGCGCGTCGTACACTGGCAAGAGCGCGCGCAGATGCTGCCGCGATGCGATCTCCGGCACCACGCCGCCGTATTCCTCGTGGATCACCTGGCTCGCGGTGAGGTTGCCGAGCAGACCGCGGCCACGCGCATAAAGCGCGAGCGACGTGTCGTCGCACGACGTTTCGATTCCGAGTACGATCATGGCATTGAACGCGCCCGCGAGGGGGCGGTTAGAGGACGCTTTCGCCGCTTTCGCCGGTGCGGATACGGATGGCATCCTCGACGGGCAGAATGAAGATCTTGCCGTCGCCGATGGAACCGGTGCGCGCCACCTTCACAATGGTCTCGACCACGTTGTCGACCTCATCGTCGGTGACGAACATTTCCAGCTTGCTCTTGGGCAGGAAGTCCACGCGGTACTCACTGCCGCGGTACAGCTCGGTATGGCCCTTCTGGCGCCCGAAGCCCTTGACCTCGGACACGGTAAGCCCCTTGATCCCGATTTCCATGAGCGCCGACTTGACGTCGTCGAGCTTGAACGGCTTGATGAATGCTTCAATTTTTTTCATTGTTACTGAGGGGAGCCGGCCCTCGCTCCACGAACCCTAGTTTAGTGTGGTGAAATGGCTTACGCAAGTGGTATGTTCGCGGCGAGCGGCCCTCCCACCACCATGCCCGAGCACGTTCATCAGAAGCTTCGCGCCGTCGTGGAGGACGTCCACGAGGCAATGATGCGCTCCCTCGTGGACGCGCCCGCCGCCGATCACCCCCCGCAGGATCTCGCCCTTGAAACCCGCATCGCCGAGTGCGGTTTTGGCGCATCCAGCGCGGTTGCGTCCAGTTTTCAGCGGGTGTGCGAGCGCGTCCTCGCCGCCGATCTCAATGACGAGGACGTCATCCTCATCGTCGAGGCCTGCCTGCGCAGCGCCTCCCCCGACGCCGCCATCGTCAACCTGGAGCGCTACCTCGAGAGCACCGGCAGCGTGTCCGTATTCCTGCGCACCATGCTCGCGGCGCCTCCGGTTCTCAACCTCGTGACCACGGTGTTCGGCGCGAGCCAGCACCTCGCCGATATTCTCGTGCGCCAGCCGGGTTTCGTGTACTGGCTGATGGAACAGTCCACGTGGGACTCGCCGGACGACGTGGACAGCTTTTCCGAGTGGCTCGCGCGCGAGGTGGAGGCGTTCCGCAGCGTGGAGGGTAAGCTCAATGCGGTGCGCCGCGCCCACCGCCAGGCGCTGCTCAAGATCGGCGTGCTCGACATGGTGAGCGGCGCGTCGGTTGAGGAGGTGACGCGCCGGCTGAGCGATCTCGCCGACGCCATCGCGCGCACCGTGCTGGACGTGGTATTCGACGAACTCGGTGACGACGCCCGGCCCCGCGGTATCGCGGTCATCGCGATGGGAAAGCTGGGCGGTCGCGAGCTCAACTACAGCAGCGACATCGACCTCATATTTGCCTGCCAGGAGTGCGACGACGACACGCTGCACTTCTACACGCGCGTGGCGCGCCGCTTCGCCGACGCCATGTCCGCGCTCACCGAGGAGGGCTATCTCTACCGCGTGGACCTGCGCCTGCGCCCCGACGGCAAGGCGGGCCCGCTGGTGAACACCGAACAGGCACTGCTGATCTACTACGAGAACCGTGGCCGCCCGTGGGAGTTCCAGGCCATGATGAAAGCGCGCGCCATCGCCGGCGACCTTGCGCTGGGCGAGCGCTTCCTCGACTCGATCGGCAAGCTCATCTACAGCAGCGCACTGCCCTACTCGCCGCTGGAGGCGGTGGGTGCCATGCGCGACCAGATCAAGGAGAACCTGCGCGCCAACCAGCGCGGCCACAACATCAAACTCATGGCGGGCGGCATCCGCGATATCGAGTTCGTTGCCCAGGCCGGCCAGATCATGCACGCGCCGCAGCACAAGGAGTTGCGCACGCCCAACACGCTGGTGTCGCTTTCCACGCAGCGGCGCTTGAAGCTGCTCAAGGAATGGGACGCGGATAACCTCATGGCCGCGTACCGGTTCTTCCGCCTGGTGGAGCATCGCCTGCAGATGATGCACCAGCTGCAGACGCACACGCTCCCGGATTCCGACGAGGAAATTGCGCTGCTGGCAAGGCGCGTGTCGCACGGGCCGCTGGGGTCGTTCACCACGGAGAGTTTCATCGACACGCTCTCGCGGCACCTGAACAACGTGCGCGCGTTCGCGGACGCGTTCTTTGCGGGCGAATCCGTGCACCCGCACTCGGTGCTGCTCATGCTCCCCGAGGACAGCGAGCGCGCGGTAACCATCCTGCGCCAGGTCGGCATCCGCGACGTTCCGCGCGCCATGCGCACGCTGCACGGCATGGCCTACGGCTCCTTTCCGCGCCTGCTCGACCGGCGCGCGCGCGCCGAGTTCGAAAAGCTGCTGCCGTTTCTGCTGGAGGACGTGGCCGCCACCGGCGATCCTGACACCGCGCTGGTGCGCGTGGCGCAGGTTGCCGCCGCGGAGAAGAGCGAGTCGTCTTTTTACGGTTTGCTGGTGGACTCTCCCGCGGCGCGGCGGCTGCTGGTGGGTATCGCAGGGATGTCATCGCTGCTGACGCGCGAGCTTTGCGCGCAGATCGGCGTGCTGGATTCTCTCATCGGCGACGGGGGCGAGGCGGTGGACCAGATGCTCGCCGAGGTGCCGGAATGGGAGCGTTTTTCGGCGCGCGAAGCGTTTGCCAGGGGCTCGCGCGCAACCACCGAGCGTCGCGAGCGCCAGCGGCAGTGGTTCGAGCGTCTGCGGTTGCTGACATTCGCGGAGTCGTTTCGCAATGGCTTCCACCCCGGGCCACACGGCATCACCGGCGAGAAGGCGCGCGCCGCGGGTGCGCGCGTCCATCTGGCGGCCGCCTTCGACGAGATGGTTCCGGAGAAGGAGCGCGTGGCGGTGTTCGTCATGGGCTCGTACGGCGTGGGGGAACCGCGCATCACCAGCGATCTCGACCTGCTGGTGGTGGCCGACGGCGTGGACCTGCCGGACCTCATGCAGCGCGTGCAGGCCATCAACCAGTGGTTCACCGACGGCCGCATCCTCAAGCTCGACTTCCGCCTGCGCGCGGAGGGTGCCAGCTCACCGCTGGTCCAGGATCTCGCCTTCTACGACGAGTACTTCAAGACGCGCGCGTCGCTGTGGGAACGGGTGGCATTTGCCAAGTGCTCGCCCTGGTGGGGTGGCGAGAAGGCGCGCCTCGGGTTCCTGCGCAAGCTGCGCGCGTTCGTGGCGCGGCCGTTTTCGGCGGAGGAGATCACCGCGCTCGCCCAGATGCGCGCGCGTGTCGAGGGGCTGGCGCCAAAGAAGTTCGTGGAATGGGATACCAAGCGCTCCGCGGGTGGCCGCTACGACATCGAATACATCCTCGCGGTGGGCATGGCGGCAACCTGCGTGGATCGCGTGGACTTCTTTACCATGAGCACGCACGAGCGCATCGACGCGCTGCTGGGAACCGGCTACCTGACCGCTGACGAAGGGGCCCTGCTGCGCGATGCGGTCGATCTGTTTACGCGCGTGGAACACTTCATGGAGCTGCAGGAGATGAGTCACCCGGGGACGGAGGAAAAGGCGCGCTGGCTGGAAGGTCACCTGGCGCGGCTGTCCGAAGAGACCGGCGCGCCCGCGTCACTCGCCGCGCTGACGGATACCAAGACCGGGGTGCGCGGCGTCTACACCCGCCACCTCGATCAATCAATCTGACCCCGCAACGTTTCGCGGATGGTCCGAAGCGCATCGGCATCCCGCACCTTGCTCCCCGCTTCGTCCCGCACGTAGAACGAGTCGATGGCCCGCGTGGCTTCGGTGGAGATACGCGCGCGCGCAATGGAGAGCCCCTGCCCGGACAGCGAGCGGGTGATGGTGTACAGCAGACCCGGGCGATCCTGCGCAAACACGTCGATGATGGTGTAGTCCTCCGAGGTGTCGTTCTCGAATTGTACACGGGTCTCGATGGGAATTCGTGGCTTGAGAACGCGGCGCCAGCGGCGAGCGTGGTCGTGGGTGGCTTCCTCCAGATCGAGCTTGCCGTCGAAGATCTTCTTCAAGTCGGCGCGGATGTGCTCGAAACGTTTGAGCATCTCCTGCTGCGGCAGCAACCCGTCGCGGTCGATGGGTTCCACCACGAACACATCGATCACCTTGCCGTCGCGGCGCGTAAACGCAAACGCATTGAGAATGGTGAAGTCGTTGATGGCCAGCACACCGCACAGCTCCGACAGGCGGTACGGCTTGTCGTGGGTGCAGAAGGTGATCTCGTGCGCGGCACCCGCGATGCGATGGCTCACCAGGAAGGGCTCGCCGTCCAGGCGCTCGATCATGCGCATGTGGTCAACCACCATCTCCGCGGTCATGGTGAGCAGGTAGCCGCCGGGCAGCAGGTCCAGGTGCGCCAGCGCACGGGCACGGTCGCCGCCGCTGAACGCGGCCAGCAGGTTCTCCTTGTGCTGCCGGTATACCTCCTCCGGCGCCTTCTCGCGACGCGCCATGAAGTCG
>Ga0224505_10000450_pt1 | contig 28048 bp, 24 predicted proteins | sample SF_Jan12_sed_USG_FD_169102 | JGI IMG/M metagenome (GOLD analysis project Ga0224505, IMG submission 169102) | Sediment microbial communities from San Francisco Bay, California, United States - SF_Jan12_sed_USGS_4_1 | ecosystem: Environmental > Aquatic > Marine > Sediment | place: USA: California... | reverse complement strand
GCTGTACGCGTGGAGTCAAAGGGCGGCATGAGATGGCTGCTGCTCATCCTGGCGCTCGTCCTCTCCCCCGCGCGCGCCGACGAGGCGCTGTGGCCCGCGCTGCGCGGTGGAGGGCACGTGCTGTTGATCCGTCACGCCCAGACGGATCCGGGGGTCGGCGATCCGCCCGGCTTCCGCCTGGAGGAGTGCGCGACACAGCGCAATCTTTCCGCAGAGGGGCGCGCGCAGGCACGCGCGCTCGGCGCGGTGCTGCGCGCGCGCCAAGTGCCGCTCGGCGAGGTGCTCTCCAGCCCCTGGTGCCGGTGCGTGGAGACGGCCGAGCTGGCCTTCGGCCGCGCGCAGACCTGGGATGCGCTGTCCAATCTGCACGGCCGCCCACAGAACGCCGCCGAGCAGGTGCGCGCCATGCGCCCGCGCATCGCCGCGCACCGCGGCGCAGACAATCTGGTGCTGGTCTCGCACGGCTCGACCGCCGGCGCACTCACTGGCGAATACCCCGCCATGGGCGAGGTGCTGGTGTTGAAACCGCAGCCGCCGGGCTTCCGCGTCGTCGGTAGAATCTCTCTGCCGTGAGAATCCTCGTTGCCCTGGCCCTCGCCTGTGCCGGCCTGGCCGCGCACGCGCAGACCAGCGAAGTTCCGGACTGGTTCGCCGAGTCCTTCCTCGAGTTTCCGCAGGACGTGAAGGAGGCGGCGCGCGACGGCAAGCGCCTGATGCTCTACTTCTGGCAGGACGGCTGCTCTTCGTGCCGGAGAATGAAGGAGACCACGTTCGCCGATCGCGCGATCGTGGAAGAAACGCGCAGGCACTTCGTCCCCGTGGCGCTCAACGTCTATGGCGAGCGCGAAGCACAGTGGACCGACGGGCGCACGATGCGTGAGAAGGCGCTGGCGCGCGAGCTGAACATCCGCGGCACGCCGACGCTGCTCTTCCTGGACGAGAAGGGCGCGGTCGTCGTGCGCCAGGTTGGCTATCTGCCGCCGGAGCGCTTTATCGCCACGCTCGGCGAGGCGAAGCGCCGCTAGCCTTCCAGGGCGCGCTCGAGCACGCGCGCCACGTGCAGCGCCCGCCGCCCGGTGCCGTCGGCGATCTGCTGCCGGCAGCTGGTGCCGTCGGCCACCACGAGCGTATCGGCGGCCGCCTTGCGCACGGCGGGCAGCAGGCCGAGCTCACCCATCTTCATGGACACGTCGTAGTGCTCGGCCTCGTAGCCGAACGCGCCCGCCATGCCGCAGCAGCCCGCCTCGACCGAGGACACGCGCAAGCCGGGCACGAGCCGCAGCACGTTCTCCACGGCGCCCATGGCGCCGAACGCCTTCTGGTGGCAGTGGCCATGCAGCAGGGCGTCTCCCGGCACTGACTTGAGCGCCGGCGCGAAGCGCCCCGCCCGGTGCTCCTCGTCCAGGAACTCCTCGAACAGCAGCACGCGGCTGGCGAGGGATCTCGCCTCGGGGAGCAGTGCGGCGTACTCGTCGCGCAACGTGTACAGGCACGAGGGCTCGAGGCCGATGATCGGAACGCCGTGGTCCACCCAGCGCCGCAGCGCCTCCAGGGTGCGCTCGGCCTCGCGCCTGGCTTCTTTCACCAGCCCGGCCGCGAGGAACGTGCGGCCGCAGCACAGCGGCCGGTTCTCGAAGTCGGGCTGCGCGATGTGCACCCGATAGTCCGCGGCCACCAGCACGCGCACCGCCGCGCGCGCGTTCTCCGGCTCGAAGTAGCGGTTGAAGGTGTCCACGAACACCACCACTTCGCGCGAGCCGCGCTTCGGCCAGGCGCGGTCGACGAACCAGTCGCTGCGCCAACGGGGCAGCGCGCGCCGCGCCGTGAAGCCGGTCAGCATCGCGCGCAGCCGTGGCAGCGCATTGCCCAGGTTGGCGAGCGGCGCCGCGCGCGCCATCCAGGGCGCGTAACGCGGCAGGTAAGCGATCAGCCGCTCGCGCAGCGTGAGCCGGTGGCGCCGGCGATAGTGCGCCATGAACTCGATCTTCATGCGCGCCATGTCCACGCCGGTCGGGCATTCGCGTTTGCAGCCCTTGCACGAGACGCACAGGTCGAGCGCCTGCTTCACGTCCTCGTCGGCGCTGGCGCCGAGCTGCCCGGATAGGGCGAGCCGCAGCGTATTCGCGCGCCCGCGCGTCAGGTGTTGCTCGTCGCCAGTCGCACGGAAGGACGGGCACATCGTGCCGGCGTCGAACTTGCGGCAGTGGCCGTTGTTGTTGCACATCTCCACGGCCTTGTCGAAGCCGCCCCATTCGCTCCAGTCGAGCACGGCGGCTGGCGGCTTTGTCCCATAGCCGGGCGGAAAGCGGAACATGCGAGCGTCGTCCATCTTCGGCGGATCGACGATCTTGCCCGGGTTCATCAGGCCCTTCGGGTCGAGCCGCGCCTTGATCTCGCCGAGCGTCGCAGTGAGGCGCGGCCCGAAGAACGGCGCGATCCACTCCGAGCGCACCAGCCCGTCGCCGTGCTCGCCCGAATAGGCGCCCTTGTACTGCTTCACCATCGCGCAGGCCTCTTCGGCGATCGCGCGCATCTTGGCCGCGCCGTCGGTGCGCATGTCGAGGATCGGCCGCACGTGCAGCGTTCCGACGGAGGCATGCGCGTACCACGTGCCGCGCGTGCCGTGCTTTTCGAACACCTGCGTCAGGCGCTCGGTGTACTCGGCCAGATGCTCCAGCGGCACCGCGCAGTCCTCGATGAAGGAAACGGGCTTGCCGTCGCCCTTCATGGACATCATGATGTTGAGGCCCGCCTTGCGTACTTCCCAGAGCTCGCGCTGCAGCCGCGTGTCCGTGATCTCCACCACGCTGCCCGGCAGCCCGAGGTCGCCCATCAGCTGCGTCAGCTCGCCCAGGCGCCGCGCCTGAGCCAGCGCATCGTCGCCGGAGAACTCGACCAGCAGGATGGCGTCCGGCTCGCCGCGAATGGCCGCGTTGACCGTCGCCCGGAACGCTGCGTTGGCGCGCGCCAGGCCGATCATCGTCCGGTCCACCAGCTCTACGGCGCTCGGCCCGAGATCGACGATGTGCGGCGTGAGCTCCATCGCCTTGCGGAAAGCGGGGAAGTGGCACACGCCAAGCGCGCGCGCCGGCGGCAGGGGCGAGAGTTTCAGGTGCAGGCGCTCGAACCAGGCGAGCGTGCCTTCCGATCCGACCAGCAGGTGCGCCGCGTTCTCGTGCGGCGGGCCGAGGTGGTCGAGGTTGTAGCCGGCCACGCGGCGCAGCACCTTTGGGAAGCGCGCAGCGATCTCCTCGCGATCGCGCGCATAGATGCCGCGCAGCCAACGCGCAAGCTCGCTGTCCTCGCGCATCGGGCCGAAGCGCCGCGCCTGGCCGTCGCTGGTCAGCGCATCGATGGCGTGCACGTTGTGCACCATGTTGCCGTAGGCGATCGAGCGCGAGCCGCAGGAGTTGTTGCCGGCCATGCCGCCGAGCGTCGCCTGCGCACTGGTGGAGACGTCCACCGGGAACCACAAGCCGTGCGGGCGCAGCTGCGCGTTGAGGGCATCGAGCACCATGCCCGGCTGCACGATCGCGCTGCGGCCCTCGACGTCGAGCTCGAGCAGCTGGTCGAGGTGCTTCGACCCGTCGATCACCAGGGCCGCGCCCACCGTCTGCCCGCACTGCGACGAGCCCGCGCCGCGTGGCAGCACCGGCACGCCTTCCTCGGCTGCGATGGCGAGAATCGAACGCACCGCCTCCGCGGTGCGCGGCACGACCACGCCGATCGGCTCGATCTGGTAGATGGAGGCGTCGGTGGCGTAGCGCCCGCGCGAGGCTGCATCGAACAGCACTTCGGCGTCGGCATGGCGGCGCAGCCGCTCGGCGAGCGCCGCGTCGCCGGCCCGTGAGTTCTCGACGCGAACCGGGATTGCCTGGACGTTCATGACTGCGGCGTAGAATACACTGCGCCGCGGGCCGCGCGCCCGCCACGAGGAGGATCCATGCCGCGCAACGCCGGAAGGCATTTCCTGCAGATCCCGGGGCCGACCAATGTGCCGGACCGGGTGCTGCGCGCGATCGACTTTCCCACGATGGATCATCGCGGACCGGAGTTCGCGGAGCTCGGCAAGACGGTGCTCGAGGGCATGAAGCGCGTGTTCCGGACGCGCGGCCACGTGGTGATCTATCCGGCGTCGGGGACCGGCGCGTGGGAGGCCGCGCTCGTCAATACGCTCTCGCCGGGCGACGCGGTGCTCATGTACGAGACCGGGCATTTCGCGTCGCTGTGGCACAAGATGGCGACCAAGCTCGGCCTGAAGCCCGAGTACCTCGCGAGCGACTGGCGCACCGGCGCCGACCCGCAGGCGATCGAAAGACGCCTGCGCGAGGATCGCGAGCACCGCATCAAGGCGGTGTGCATCGTGCACAACGAGACGTCGACCGGCGTGACCTCGCGCATCGGCGAGGTGCGCAAGGCGATCGACGCCGCGAAGCATCCCGCGCTCTTCATGGTCGACACCATCTCCTCGCTCGCTTCGATCGACTATCGCCACGACGAATGGGGCGTGGACGTCACGGTCGGCGGCTCGCAGAAGGGTCTGATGCTGCCGCCGGGACTGTCCTTCAACGCGATCTCGGAGAAGGCGCTCGCCGCCTCGAAGTCGGCGGCGCTGCCGCGCAGCTACTGGGGCTGGGACGAGATGATCGCCAACGGCAGGAATGGCTATTTCCCCTACACGCCCGCGACCAACCTTCTCTATGGGCTGCGCGAGGCGCTGTCCATGCTGCTCGACGAGGAGGGGCTGGAGAATGTCTTCGCGCGCCACCAGCGCCACGCCGAGGCGACGCGCCGCGCGGTGCGCGCCTGGGGCCTCGAGGTACTCGCCACCAATCCCGCTGAATGCTCCGGCTCGCTCACCGCGGTGCTGCTGCCCGCGGGGCACGACGCCGATCGCGTGCGCAACCTGATCCTTGAGCACTTCGACATGTCCCTCGGCACCGGCCTGGGCAAGCTCGCCGGCAAGGTATTCCGCATCGGGCACCTGGGCGACTTCAACGACCTGCAACTGATGGGCACGCTCGCCGGCGTCGAGATGGGTCTGGAGCTCGCGAGCGTGCCGATCCGCCGCGAAGGCGTGCAGGCGGCGATGGCGCATCTCGTCTCGTGCCGCACGGCGCGGGAACGCGCTGCGGCATGAGATGGATTTCGCGCTCAGCGAACAGCAGCGTGCGTTCCGCGACAGCGTGCGCGGCTTCGCGCAAAAGCACCTCGCCGCCGGCGCGCTAGCGCGCGCGCACGATCCGGCCCACCCCTTCGACGTCGCGCGCCTGATGGCGCGCCAGGGCCTGCTCGGCATCACGATGCCGGAAGCCGACGGCGGCCAGGGCGGCACCCTCATGGACGCCGTGCTCGCCATCGAGGCCGTGGCCTCGGTCTGCCCGAGGAGCGCCGACGTCGTGCAGGCGGGCAATTTCGGCCCGGTGCGCGTGCTCGCCGAGTTCGGCAGCGTCGAGCAGAAGGCGAGGTACCTCAAGCCGATCCTCGCCGGGGATACCGTGATGTGCCTCGGCATGAGCGAGCCCGACGCGGGCTCGGCCGTGACCGACCTGAAGACGAGCGCGGTGGCCGACGGCGACGGCTTTCGCGTCAACGGCACGAAGGTCTTCTCGACCCACGGCCCCTATGCGTCGGTGATCCTCGCCTACGTGCGCTACGCGCCCGGCCTCGAGGGCATCGGCTCGGTGCTGATCGAGCCGGAATGGAAGGGCGTGTCCTTCGGCAAGCGCTCGCGCTTCATGTCGGGCGAGGAATGGGTGCAGATCTATTTCGAGGACGTGCGCGTGCCGCGCGAGAACGTGCTGCTCGGCCCGGGCGGGTTCAGGAAGCAGATTGCCGGCTTCAACGTCGAGCGCATCGGCAACACCGCGCGCTCGCTGGCGCTCGGCCGCTACTGCTACGAGGCCGCGCGCGAGTGGGCGCTCGCGCGCCGTCAGTTCGGCCGGCCGCTCGCGGAGTTCCAGGGCCTGCAGTGGAAGTTCGCCGACATGAAAATGAAGCTCGACGCGGGCGAACTGCTGCTCTACCGCGCGGCAGCGAACGCCGACCGGGGAATGCCCTCGGCCGAGGACACCGCGATCGCCAAAGCGTTCTGCAACCAGGCGGGATTCGAGATCGCCAACGAGGCGCTGCAGGTCATGGGCGGCACGGGATACAGCCAGGAAGTGCTGGTCGAGTACTGCGTGCGTCGCTGCCGCGGCTGGATGATCGCCGGCGGCTCGATCGAGATGATGAAGAACAGGATCGCGGAAGGCATCTTCGGGCGCAGCTTCTCGCAACGGCCGGAGGGCAAGCCGGGGTGAGTGGCGAGCTCTTTCGCGCGCTCTTCGCCCCGCGCGGCGTGGCGCTGTTCGGCGCCTCCGGAGATCCGGCCAAGAACACCGCGCGGCCGCAGCGCTACCTGCGCAAGCACGGTTACACCGGGACGATCGCGCCCATCAACCGCGGGCGCCGCGAAGTACTGGGGCTGCCCGCCTTCCGGAGCCTCGCCGAGGTTCCCGGCGACATCGACCACGCCTTCGTCATGGTGCCGCCGCAGGACGTGCTCGCGACCTGCGAAGAGTGCTTCGCGCGCCGGGTGCCGGTGGTGACCATCTTCACCGACGGCTTCGGCGAAACGGACGATGCCGGCCGCGTCGCGCAGGCGCGGCTCGTCGAGCGCGCGCGCGGCGCGGGCGTGCGCCTGCTCGGCCCGAACAGCATCGGGCTCATCAGCACCGAGCCGCCCACCGCTTTGTCGGTGAACGCGGTGCTCGAGCTCGAGCGCTTGCCCACCGGACCGCTCGGCCTCGTTTCGCAGTCGGGCAGCCTGATCGGCGCGTTCCTGTCGCGCGGCGCGGCGCGCGGCATCGGCTTCTCGCGTCTGGTGTCGGTAGGCAACGAGTCCGACCTGTCGGTCGGCGAGCTCGCCGAGCTGCTCGTCGATGACCCGCAAACGCACGCCATCCTGCTTTTCCTGGAAACCGTGCGCGACCCGGAGCGGCTGGCGCGCGCGGCGCGCCGCGCGTTTATCGCCGGAAAGCCGGTCATCGCCTACAAGCTCGGGCGTTCGGCGGCCGGGGTGGAGCTCGCGCGCACGCACACAGGCGCGCTGGCCGGCGACGATCGCGCGGTGGATGCATTCCTGCGCGCCGCCGGCATCCTGCGCGTGCGCACCTTCGAAGCGCTCGTCGAGACGGCTTACCTCGCCATCGGCCAACGGCCGCCCGCGCGGCGGCGCGTCGCCATGATGACGACCACGGGAGGGGGCGCGGCACTGGTCGCCGACCCGCTGGGCGCGGCCGGCATCGAGCTCGTCGCGCCACCCCCGGCGCTCGCCGAGAAGATCCGCGCGCACGGCGTGCGCGTGACCGACTCGCCGCTCATCGACCTGACGCTCGCCGGCGCGCGCGGCTCGGTCTACGGCCCCGTGCTCGAGGCGCTGCTCGCGTCAGACCATTGCGACGCGGTAGTCGCCGCCGTGGGTTCTTCCGGCCAGTTCCATCCGCAGATCGCCATCGAGCCGATCCTGCTCGCGCACCGCGCGCATCCGCATAAGCCCCTCGCGGTGTTCATCGCGCCCGAGGCGCAAGCCTCGCTCGCCATGCTGGCGGAGGCAGGCGTCGCCGCCTTTCGCGCGCCAGAGTGCTGCGCGGATGCGCTCGAGGCGTTCTTCCGCTGGCGGGCGCCGGCCACGGCGCCGCTGGAGAATCCTGAGGCGAACCAGCAGATTCGCGCTGCGCTCGCCAGCGATGGCCCGTTGCGCGCCGAGGCGCTGTTCGCGGCGCTCGGGGTCCCGATGGGCTCCGCGCAATGGCTGCGCGACCCGGTTCAGCCGATCTCCTGTGCGTTCCCGGTCGCGATCAAGATCGCCTCGCCCGATATCGCGCACAAAAGCGACTTCGGCGGCGTGGAGCTGAATCTGCCGGACGCGGCCGCCGCCGCCGCAGCGGCAAGGCGCGTGCTCGAGCGCGTGCGCGCCGCGCGCCCGGAAGCGCGCATCGAGGGCGTCGTCGCCGCCACCATGCAGCGCGGCCTCGGCGAGGCGATCGTCGGCTTCCGGCGTGACCCGCAGGTCGGGCCGCTCGTGCTGGTCGGCGCCGGCGGCACGCTGGCTGAGCTTTATGGCGACGTCGCCCTGCGCCCGGCGCCGGTGTCGCTGGAGGAGGCAAGGCACATGGTTGGAGAAGTGCGCGGTTTCGCGGCGCTCGCCGGCTATCGCAATGCGCCGCGCGGCGACCTGGAGGCGCTGGCGCACGCGGTGGCCGCCTTCTCGCAGCTTGCCGCGCTGCCGGAGGTCGCTGAGGCCGAGATCAATCCGCTCATCGTCATGGCGCAAGGCGTGGTCGGCGTTGACGCGCTGCTCGTTCTGCGCGAAGGTGCGCGCCACGATGACGCTGCCGCTTGAGACGCTGAAGGAGCGCGCCGCGGGCGATGCGCTGCTCGCGCGCTTCGCGCTGGACTTCGACTGCGCGCTGCTCATTGGCGATGGCGACACCGACTGGCTAGTGCGGATCACGCGCGGCGAAGTGGTGCAGGTTACCAAGGGCCCGTTCATCATGCCGAAGACCGACCTGCGGCTGCGCGCGGCGAGCGACACGTGGAGCAAGTTCCTCGCGCCCGTGCCGCCGCCCGGCTACCACGACCTGCTCGCGCTGCGCCGCTTCCGGCGCATCCAGATCGAGGGTGATATCCAGTTGATGTCGGCGTATCTGTTCTACCTCAAGCGGCTCTTTGCGCTGCTGCGCGCATGACAGCCGTGCGCGAGCCGGTCGCCGGCTACTACCTCAACCTCGACCTGCTCGGCCGGCCGCACCGCGTGTACGTCGAGGAAGCGGGGCAGGGGATCCCGTTGCTCTGCCTGCATACCGCGGGCTCCGATACGCGGCAGTACCGCGGCGTCATGAACGATCCGGACATCACCCGGGACTTCCGCGTCATCAGCTTCGACATGCCCTGGCACGGCAAGTCCTCGCCGCCCGCCGGCTGGCAGACGGAGGAATACCGCCTGACGAGCGCCGACTATGCGCGCATGGTGCTCGAGATGTGCGACGCGCTTGCGCTCGAGATGCCCGTGGCGATGGGCTGCTCGATCGGCGGACGCATCGCGCTCGTGCTCGCCATGCGGCACGCGGCACGCTTTCGCGCCATCATCGGGCTGCAGTCGGGCGCGTCGATCGATCCGTACTACGAGCTCACCTGGTTCCATCATCCGCAGGTACACGGCGGCGAGGCGTGCGCGGCCTACGTATCGGGGCTCATGGCGCCGACCTCGCCCGATGCAGACCGCTGGGAGACGCTCTGGCACTACATGCAAGGCGGGCCCGGCGTCTTCAAGGGCGACCTGTACTTCTATCGCGGTGCCGATGGCGACATCCGCGACCGGCTCGGCGCCATCGACACGCGCGTCTGCCCGCTGTACCTGCTGACCGGCGAGTACGACTATTCGGTGTCGCCCGAGGACACGCGCGCTGCCGCCGACAGGATCAAGGGGGTCAAGTTCTCGGTCATGCCGAAGCTCGGGCATTTCCCGATGAGCGAGAATCCGGCGCTGTTCCTGCAGTACTTGCGTCCGGTGCTGGACGAGATCAGGAGCGCACGCAGCGCAGCATTTTGAACGCCGGCGTTTCGCAGCTAGCATGCGGGCGGGCCCCGCAGTGCGGGGGGAGGAGGAGTGTGGCAAAGCTGCTTCAGGTCGAGAACCTGCAGACGCAGTTCCTGACGTCCGCCGGCGTCGTGCGGGCCGTGGACGGCGTGTCGTACGACGTCGACGAAGGCGAGACCGTCGCGCTGGTCGGCGAATCGGGTTGCGGGAAGTCGGTGTCCGCGCTGAGCATCATGCGGCTCGTGGCCGAGCCTGCCGGCCGCATCGTCGGTGGAAGGATCCTGTTCCAGGGTCGCGACCTGCTCGGGCTGTCCGAGGAGGAGATGCGCGACGTGCGTGGACGCGACATCGCGATGGTGTTCCAGGAGCCGATGACCTCGCTCAACCCTGTCCTTACCATCGGCCGGCAGCTGACCGAGGGCCTGGAGATCCACCTCGGCATGCAGATCGAGGCAGCCAGGGCGCGCGCAGTCGAGTTGCTCGGCATGGTTGGCATTCCCGACCCGGCGCGCCGGCTCACGCAGTACCCGCACCAGTTCAGCGGCGGCATGCGCCAGCGGATGATGGTCGCCATGGCGCTCGCCTGCAATCCCAAGCTCATCCTCGCCGACGAGCCGACGACCGCCCTCGACGTCACCATCCAGGCGCAGATCCTCGAGCTGATGCAGGACCTGTCGCGGCGGCTCGGCGTGGCCATGCTGATCATCACCCACAACCTGGGTGTGGTCGCGCGCTATGCGGACCGCGTCAACGTGATGTATGCGGGCCGCGTCATCGAGCGCGGCACGGCCGGGGAGATCTACGCCAATCCGCGGCATCCCTATACCCTCGGGCTGCTGCGCTCGGTGCCGCGCCTAGACGAGCCGATTCGCGCCAAGCTCGACCCGATCGAGGGGCAACCGCCCGACCTCACGCGCCTGCCGCCCGGATGCGCTTTCGCGCCGCGCTGCGCCTACCGCGTCGATCGTTGTGCCGAGGTGCCGGCGCTCACTGCCGTCGGCGCGCCAGGGCACCTGTCGGCGTGCTGGGAGGCCGAGCGTCTGGCCAAGGAGGTTGCGGCGTGACCCAGCCATTGCTCGAAGTGCATGATCTGGTGATGCATTTTCCGGTGGGCGGTGGCATGTTCTCTAAGCCCGCCGGCGTGGTGCGCGCGATCGACGGGGTGAGCTTCAACATCCGCAAGGGCGAAACGCTCGGGCTGGTGGGCGAATCCGGCTGCGGCAAGACCACCACAGGCCGCTGCATCCTGCAGCTTGAGCGGCCTACGAGCGGGCGCATCGTGTTCGAGGGTATCGACATGGTGACGCTCGACGCCGCCGAGCTGCGCGCGGTACGCCGCCGCGTGCAGGTGATCTTCCAGGATCCATATTCCTCGCTCAATCCGCGCATGACGGTCGGCCAGATTCTCGAAGAGCCACTCAAGGTGCACCGCCTCGTGCGCGACAAGGGCGAGCGCGAGCTGCGCGTGCGCGACCTGCTCGTCCAGGTGGGCCTGCTGCCGCAGCACGCGGGCCGCTATCCGCACCAGCTTTCCGGAGGCCAGCGCCAGCGCGTGGGCATCGCGCGCGCGCTCGCCATGGAGCCCGCGCTCATCGTCTGCGACGAGCCGGTGTCGGCGCTCGACGTCTCGATCCAGGCGCAGATCATCAACCTGCTGGAGGAGCTGCAGGCGCGCCTCGGCCTGACGTACCTGTTCATCGCGCACGACCTGTCGGTGGTGCGCCACATCTCGGACCGCGTGGCGGTGATGTACCTCGGCAAGATCGTGGAGCTCGCCGACCGCAATGCGCTCTACGAGGAGCCGCTGCATCCGTATACCCGAGCGCTGCTGTCCGCGGTACCGATACCGGACCCGAAGATCGAGGCCAAGCGCGAGCGCACCGTGCTGCGCGGGGAGGTGCCGAGTCCGCTCAATCCGCCCACCGGCTGCGTGTTCCACCCCCGCTGCCCGATAGCCGTGGATCGCTGCAGTGCGGAAATCCCGCCGCTGAGGGAAATCCGCCCCGGACACTGGGTCGCGTGCCATCTTGCTTGACAGAAGGGAATGATCTCCCTTTACTAGCCGTTCACCGGGAATCAATCCCGGACGACCCCTGCGTTGCAGGGGCCCGATGACAAGTACGAGGATGAGGAGGAGGTACAGAATGATGAAGCGACTTGCGAGCCTGCTGACCGTTGCGGCCAGCGCCATGCTTGTCATGCCTGCGCACGTCCACGCGCAAAAATACGGCGGAGAGCTGATCTTCCCGGTGCCCTCGGAGCCGCCGTCCTACGACGGCCATCGCGAGGAGACCTTCGGTCTGATTCATCCGCTCGCGCCGTTCTATAACACGCTGCTGCGCGTCGACCCGAACGACAGGGGCGGCACGAAGCCCTATCCGTCGATCGCCGAGAGCTGGACCGCCTCGGCCGATGGCAAGACTTATACCTTCAAGATCCGCAGCGGCGTCAAGTTCCACGACGGCAGCACGCTGACGTCGAAGGACGTGAAGGCGTCCTACGACAAGATCATCTTCCCGCCCGAGGGCGTGGGATCGAGCCGCAAGGGGCAGTACGCCGACGTCGCGTCGGTCGAAGCACCCGATGCCAGCACCGTGGTATTTCGCTTGAAGCGGCCTTCGGGCTCGTTCATCGCTTCGCTGCTGTCGCCCTACAACTTTATCTACAAGGCCGACATCCTGGCGAAGGACATGCACTGGTACGAGAAGAACATCATGGGCACGGGCCCGTTCACCTTCGTCGAGCACGTCAAGGGCTCGCACGTGGTGGGCAAGAAGAACGCGAACTACTGGGACAAGGGCAAGCCGTATCTGGACGGCTTCCGCGCCATCTTCATCCGCAGCTCGTCCGCGCAAGTGGCGGCGGTACGCGGCGAGCGCGCGCACATCCAGTTCCGCGGCTTCACGCCCGCGGACCGGGACAGCCTGAAGGCGGCGCTCGGCGACAAGATCACGGTGCAGGAGTCACCTTGGGACTGCATCCTGATGGTGGCGTTGAACCACGAGAAGAAGCCCTTCGACGACAAGCGCGTGCGTCGCGCGCTGTCGCTTGCGCTCGACCGGTACCAGGCCTCCGAGGCGCTCTCCAAGATCGCCATCGTCAAGTCGGTGGCCGGCGTGCAAGTGCCGGGAACGCCTTATGCCACGCCCCCAGAGGAACTGGAGAAGATCGCCGGCTACTGGAAGGACATCGACAAATCGCGCGCGGAAGCGCGCCGGCTGCTCAAGGAAGCCGGGGCGGAGAACCTGTCCTTCACGTTCAAGAATCGCGGCACGCCGATGCCGTACGAGCCGCTCGCCGTCTGGCTGATCGACCAGTGGCGGCAGATCGGCGTGACCGTGAAGCAGGAAGTCATCGAGCCGGCCGCGTACTACACACCGCTGCGCTCGGGTGACTTCCAGGTGGCGATGGACTTCCAGTGCGGCTACATCGTGGAGCCCGATCTGGACATGTACAAGTTCCTGTCGGTGGACCGTAATCACGCCAACTACGGCCGCTACACGGATCGCGTGCTGGACGAGATGTACGACAAGCAGAGCAGCGCGACCAGTGACGAGGAGCGCAAGAAGTACATTCGCGCGTTCGAAAAGCGCCTGCTCGACGAAGAGGCGCACTATCTGATGACGCTGCAGTGGCATCGCATCATCCCGCACTCGTCCAAGGTGAAGGGCTGGACGGTGACGCCGAGCCACTACCTCAACAACACGCTGGACGTCGTCTGGCTGGACCAGTGAAGCATCCACGCCCGGCGGCGCCTGCCGCGCCGCCGGGCTAGGTCCCGATGCTGCAATACATCTTCAAGCGGGTGTTGCTGATGATCCCGACGCTGTTCGGGGTTGCGATCATCATCTTCCTGCTGCTTCGCGTGGTCCCGGGCGACGTCGTAGAAGCACGCTACATGGCGCAGGGCAGCCAGTTCCTGTCGCAGGATCTGATGGACCAGGAGCGCAAGAAATTGGGGCTCGACCAGCCGCTGTGGAGGCAGTTCACGTCGTGGATGGGCGGCGTGCTGCGCCTGGATTTCGGGCTTTCGATGTGGACTGGATCGCCGATCACCGAAGAAATCAAGCTGCGCTTCGCCCTCTCGCTGCAGCTCGCCATCATGGCGACGGCCGTGGCGACGCTGCTCGCCATCCCGCTCGGCATCCTGTCGGCGATCAAGCAGGACACCTGGATCGACTACGCGGTACGCGTGTTCTCCATTGCCGGCCTCGCCATGCCGTCCTTCTGGCTCGGCATCCTGATGATCCTGGGCATGCTCATCATCTTCAAATGGCTGCCGCCCATGGTCTACACGCCGTTCTGGGTGAATCCCTGGGACAACCTGGCGCAGCTCATCTGGCCGGCCCTAGCGGTCGGCTACCGCTACTCGGCGGTCGCGACGCGCATGATGCGCTCGGCGATGCTGGAGGTGCTGCGCGAGGACTATATCCGCACGGCGCGCGCCAAGGGCTTGTGGCTGAAGCTGATCCTCGCCCGGCACGCCCTGAAGAACGCCTTGCTGCCGGTGATCACCGTCATCGGGCTGGAATTCGCGTTCCTGCTCGGCGGACTCGTGGTCACCGAGCAGGTGTTCAACCTGAATGGGCTGGGGCTGCTGTTCGTCGAGGCCATTTCGCACCGCGATTACACGCTGACCCAAGCGCTGGTGCTGATCGTCGCATCGTTCTTCATCTTCGTGAATTTCGCCACCGACATCGCCTACGCCTGGCTTGATCCGCGCATCCGCTTCCGCTAGCCATGGCCGTCACCAAGGAAACCCTCGAGACCCTGACGAACACTGAGCCCGCGCGCCCGCGCTGGCTGCAAGCCGCCATCGATTTCACCAGGAAGCGGCCCTTGGGGGCCTTGGGCGCTGTAATCATCCTCTTGATGACCTTGATCGCGGTGACCGCACACTGGCTTGCGCCGTACGACGCCCTCGCCACCGACTATGGCGCGATGCTCGCTTCGCCGAGCAGCCAGCACTGGCTCGGTACCGACGCCTACGGCCGTGACGTCATGTCGCGCATCATCTACGGATCGCAGACGGCGCTCATCGTTGGCTTGGGCGCATCGCTCATCGGTGGAACTCTGGGCGCGCTGATCGGCGTGGCCAGCGCCTACTTCGGCGGGCGCATCGACCTTATTGTCGAGCGCTTCATGGACGTCCTGATCTCGTTCCCGCTGATCATCCTGGCGCTTGCAGTGGTCGCGATCCTCGGCACCGGCCTGACCAACGTGATGCTGGCGATCGCCATCCCGATGATCCCGCGCTGCGCGCGGGTGGTGCGCTCGAGCGCCCTTGCGGTGCGCGAGATGCCCTACGTGGACGCCGCGCGAGCCGCGGGTTTCCGCGATTCGCGCATCGTGCTGCGGCACATGCTGCCGAACGTCATGGCACCTTATCTCATCATGGTGACCGCGTTCCTTGGCCAGGCGATCCTGCTCGAGGCGTCACTTTCCTTCCTCGGCCTCGGAGTACAGGAGCCGGTGGCGGCCTGGGGCCTGATGCTGCGCGGCGCGGCGGTGGAGTTCGCCGAGACTGCGCCCTGGATGGCGATCTTCCCGGGCGTGGCGATCAGCCTCGCGGTCTTCGGCTTCAACCTGTTCGGCGACTCGCTGCGCGACGCGCTCGATCCGCGCCTGCGCACGCAGTAACGACCCTCAGAGCACGCCGCCTGCGCGCAGGCGCGCGATCTCCTCGCCGCTTTTCCCCAGGATTTCGCGTAGCACCGTCTCGGTGTGCTCGCCGAGAAGCGGCGGCGGGGTCTTGTGCTCGAGCGGCGTGTCCGAGAAGCGCATCGGGCTCGCCACCATGGGCAGGGAACCGGCCACCGGGTGCGCCACCTCGACCTTCACGCCGCGCGCCTTGACCTGCGGCTCTTCGAACACCTGCGCCAGGTCGTTGATGGGACCGTTCGGCACGCTGGCCGTCTCGAGCAGCTCCACCCACTCCTTCTTCGTGCGCTTGCGGAAGACCTCTCCCAGCAGCCGCGTCAGTTCGACGCGGTTCTCCACGCGCTTGCCATTGCTGGCGAAGCGCGCATCGCTCGCCAGCTCCGGGCAGCCGGCCGCCTCGCAGAACTTGCGGTACAGGTTGTCGTTGCCGCAGGCGAGGATCACCTCGCCGTCGGACGCGCGGAACGGCTGGTAGGGCACGATGTTCGGGTGCAGGTTGCCGATGCGCCGGGGCGGCTTGCCGGTCGCGAAGTAGTTGGTGTTCTGGTAGGCGAGCAGCGCGATCTGCGAGTCGAGCAGCGCGAGGTCGAGGTGCTGGCCCTTGCCCGTTTGTGCGCGATGCGCGAGCGCCGCGCAGATGGCGATCGAGGCATACATGCCGGTGATGATGTCGGCGATCGGCACGCCCGCGCGCTGTGGCCCGCCGCCCGGCATGCCGTCCGGCTCTCCCGTCACGCTCATCATGCCGCCCATTCCCTGGATCATGAAGTCGTAGCCGGGGCGCTCGCGATACGGGCCCGTCTGGCCGAAGCCGGTGACCGAGCAGTAGATCAGGCGCTCGTTGACGGTCTTCAGGTCGTCGTAACCCAGCCCGTAGCGGTGGAGGTCGCCGAACTTGTAGTTCTCGATCAGCACGTCGCTCTTCGCCGCGAGCGCGCGCACCAGCGCCTGCCCCTCGGGCAGCTGCAGATTGACGGTCACCGACTTCTTGCCTCGATTGGCCGAGGTGAAGTAGGCCGAATCCGTCGTGTCCCTGCCGTGCGCGTCCTTGATCCACGGCGGACCGAAGGCGCGCGAGTCGTCGCCCACTTTCGGTCGCTCGATCTTGATCACCTCGGCGCCCAGGTCGGCGAGATTCTGGCCCGCCCACGGGCCCGCCAGTACTCGGGAAAGATCCAGCACGCGCGTGCCTGCCAGGGGTCCGGCCATCGCTCAACGCCTCCTCGTCACCAGAAGTTTGCCAGCATGCGCACGGCGAACGCGAGCAGCACCAGCGAAAACACCATGCGCAGCCGCCGCACCGGCAGGCGATGCGCGAGGCGCGCGCCGAGCGGCGCCGTCGACATGCTCGCCGCGGCCACGAAAGCCAGCGCGGGCAGGTACACGAAGCCCAGGCTCCCCGCCGGCAACTGCGGGGTACGCATGCCGTGCAGCACGTAGCCCACCGTTCCGGCAAGGGCAATCGGAAAGCCGATCGCCGCGGCGGTGCCGATGGCGCGCCGCACCGGCACGTTGCGACGCACCAGATACGGAATCGACAGGAACGCACCGCCCGCGGCGAGCACGCTCGAGATCGCGCCGATGCCGGCCCCCGCCGCAAAGAGCCCCGCAGCGCCGGGCAAGCGGCGCTGCGGCTCAGGCTTGACGTCCATGTACATCTGCGCCGCGGCGAAGAACATGAGGGCAGTGAAGCACACGGCGAGCGGCCGGGTCGGGATGAAGCCGGCGCCGAGCGCGGCGCCGAGCGATCCCGCCATGATGCCCGGGGCGAGGGCGCGCGCCGCGTGCCAGTCCACGCCGCCGTGGCGATGATGCGCGCGCACGCTGGACAGCGACGTGAACACGATGGTGGCCATGGCCGTGGCGATGGCGAGATGCATCAGGTGCGCCGCGGGCAGCCCGGCGGCGCTGAACACGAACACCAGCATCGGCACCATCACCATGCCACCGCCGATGCCGAGCAGCCCCGCGAGAAAGCCGACCACGACGCCGATCGCCAGGTACGCCCACCACCACTCCACTAATGCTCTCCGAGCAGGTGCGCCACCAGCTCGGCGAACCCGGCGCCGGCTTCCAGTTGCGCGACGAACTTCGGCGCGGCGGCGAGGTGGCCGGTGAAACGGCGCACATTCGCCATGCCCACCGAGTTGGCGAAGTAGGCGAACATGGGCGCATCGTTGGGCGAGTCGCCCGCGAACGCGTACTCGGCGTTCGCCCGGTCAAGGTCGGCGCCGAAGTGCTCCGCGAACAGCGTCTTCGTCATCGCCAGCTTGTCGTAGTCGCCGAACCAGCCGTTCACGTGGATCGAGCTGATCTTCGCGGTGAGCCCCGCGTCCCGCATGAGCGCGGCGATCCGCTCGGCGTCCTCGAGCGGCAGGCGCGCCACGTCCTCGCAATAGTCGATTGCCAGGTCGGCTTCCCGATACGCCTGGTCGGAGGCGAGCGCAGCGCCGGGCACTTCGGCCAGGATGCGCTCGGCGATGGCGCCCAGTCGCGCGCGCTTTGCCGCGCGCACGTCGTCGGCATCGCAATAGCGCCGGTGCAGCCTGCCGTCCGCGTAGTGGAAATAGAACGCGCCGTTCTCGCCGACCACCGCGTCCACCGGCCACATGCGTGCGATGTGATCGCACCAGCCCGCCGGCCGGCCGGTGACCGCAACGGCCCGCCGACCCGCGTTGTGCAGGCGCTCGAGCGCCGCGTAGGCCTGCGCCGTCAGCCGGCCTTCCGTGGTCAGCGTGTCATCGATGTCGAACAGGAGCCCGCGCAGCCGGGAAGCCTCGCGCAGCTCCGACAGAGGCTTCATCGGCCGGGGTTCCTGAGGGAGCCACGATTCTAGCGCGCCCGCGGCAGGTGCACCCGCACGACAACGCCGTCGCGCGCCGCCGTGTCGGCCGCTTCGATGGCGCCGCCGTGAAATTCCGCGATCAGACGGGCGACGTACAGGCCGAGGCCGAGATGCGGCGCGGTGCCCGAAGCCGGCTCGCGTACCGAGACCATGGATTCGAAGAGCCGCCCACGCATCTCGGCGGGCAGCACGGGTCCCTTGTTCTGCACCGAGAGCTGCGCGTAGCGCCCCTGGTCCTGCAGCGCGACACGCACCGGCGCTCCGGGGCTGGAGAAGTCGACCGCGTTCTCCACGAGCTTGTCCAGCATCTGCGCGGCGAGATCCGGAGAGCCAGAGACATCCAATGGCGCTGACGGCACCTGCACCTCGAACGGCGTGGCGGCGTAGGCAAGCCGGTAACCCTCGACGCAACCACGCACCAGCGCAGCGAGGTCGTAGCGCTCGCGCTCCGCAGTGCGCAGCGCCTGCTCGAGGCGCGTGGCCTCGCTCATCCTCTGCAGGATGGTATTGAGGCGTGCCAACCCCTCCTCCGCGCGCGCCACGTAGGTGCGCGATTCCTCCGGCGTGCTGGCGAGCTTGAGGTTCTCGAGCGACGAGCGCACCACCGCGATCGGTGTGCGCAGCTCGTGCGACAAGCGGCCCGCCATGCTCTCCAGGTAGGCGTGGTGCTGCGCGAGGCGCGCGAGCATGGCCGAAAAGCTGCGCGACAGATCGCCGATCTCGTCGCCGGCGTCCGACCCGGCTGACAGGCGCGCGATCCGGCCGCGCGCGTCGATCGCGCTTTCCGCCTCGTCGCGCAGGCGGCGAATGCGCATGGAGATACGCGTCGCGTAGCCGATCAGCACCGCGGCAGTGCCGGCGAAGGCGGCCAGCGTCAGCAGCAGAAGGCGTTCCAGCGCATCGCTGCGCAGGCTGGCGATCGGGTTGGTCGTTTCCTCGACGACGACCGCACCCGCGACTTCATTCCCGTTCCACACCGGGTGCGCCGCGGACATGACCACGGCGCGGCCGTCCGGCGTGCGCCGTGTGCGCGTACCCGGCGCGCCCTGCAGGGCCGAGCTGATGTCGCGCCCCGTCGCCAGCACGTCGTCGGGTACGGACTCGGCGAAGTCTTCGCTCGGTCGCTCGATCAGCCAGCCGGCAGCGCGTCGCCATGCTGCCTGCAGCCAGCGCCCTTCTGCCGCCGCTTCCGGAGCGCGGCGCAGGCTGCCTTCGAGCGCGAGGACCTGGTAGCGCCGGTTCACCACCCAGAGCCGCGACTCGGTGCGCTGCACGCCACGCAGGATGGCCGCGATCTCCGCCTTCGCCTTGCGCGCCGCGAGCTCGGCTTCGCGGGCAAGGGGCCGTGGCGCGGCCGATTCCTCGGGCAGGCGTCCTTCGCTCTGCGCGATGCGCTGCAGCTCCTGCTCGGCCTCGCGGCGCACGGCGTCGTCCCGCTCGGGCAGCGCGACCAGCAATTGGGGGCGATCGTGCAGCGCGGTCGCCACGGCGCGCGCCGTGGCGAGCAGCGCGCGCTCCTGGCCGGCGAGCAGCACGCGCTCGAGCTCGTTCACGTAGCTCAAGCCTGCCCAGGGCAGCACGAGCAGCACCAGGGCCACCAGCGCCAGCTTGACGCGCAGGCTGAGGGCGTAGCGGCGGCTCACTCCTTCCAACGGTAGCCCATACCGTAGGCGGTCTCGACGTGCTCGAAGGCCGGATCGATGCCCTGGAACTTGCGGCGGATGCGCTTCACGTGCGAGGTGACGGTGCCGTCGTCGACCACCAGATTCGCCTCGCGCATCAGCTGCTCCCGGCTCTTCACGTGCCCCGGATGGCGCGCAAGCGCGTGCACCATCCAGAACTCGGTGAGCGTCAGCGGCACGGGACGGCCGCGCCACGTCACGCTGAAGCGCTTGAGATCGAGCGCCAGCGCGCCGCGCTCCAGTGTTTCCTCCTCGGCGTCCGGCTCGCGCGAGAGCTCCGCGCGCCGGAAGAGCGCCGCGATGCGCGCCATCAGGTGCGGCAGGCTCACGTCCTTGGTGAGGTAGTCGTCGGCCCCCAGGCGCAGGCCGGAAACGACGTCGAAGTCGCTGTCGCGCGCGGTCAGGAAGATGATCGGCAGCGAGGAAGAGAGCGCGCGCAGCTCGCGGCACAGGACGAAGCCCGCATCCGCGTCTCCTCCCAGGCCGATGTCGATCACCGCCAGATCGGGCAGGCGGGCGCGCATCGCCGCCAGCGCTTCGGCGCGCGCGCCGTAGGCGCTGACCTCGAAGCCGTGCTTGCGCAGGGCGTCGGCGTAATTGGCGCGGATGGCCGGATCGTCCTCGACGATGGCGATGCGGCGGGGCATGGCGCGTTGACTATAGCCCATCGCCGCGGCGCCTCCGGCGACTGCCCGCGGATTGCCAGAATTGTTCGGCGGCCCGCCCGCTTTCGCGCCTCACGCCGCCCTGCGCCGGGCGTGCAATGCAGCCTCAGCCGCTGACACCGCCGAGGAAGACGCCGCCATGCACTCCGATTCCCCCGTCCGCCACCGCAGGGCCATCGCTCTGGACATGCTGGGTTTCGTGGCACGGGCGACTGCGGTGGCCCTGGCAGCGGCGGCGGTGCTGGTCGCCGCGGTCCTGCTGCTCGCCGGCCGCGCCGAGGCCGCCGAGTCGGAACCGGGCGCGCTCTTGCTGCACACGCTGGACGGCCGCGAGCTGCCCAAGGCGCCTCTGCTCTCGACCGACGTGTCGTTCCGCGTTTCGGGCATGGTGGCGCGCGCCCGGGTCGTGCAGGTCTTCCAGAACGCTTCCGCGGACTGGGTCGAGGGCGTCTATGTCTTTCCGCTGCCGGAGAGCGCGGCGGTCGACCGCCTGCGCATGCTCGTTGGCGAGCGCGAGATCGAGGGCGAGATCCAGGAACGTGAGACCGCGCGGCGCACCTACCAGGCAGCGCGTGACGGCGGGCGCCGAGCGGCGCTCATGGACCAGGAACGGCCCAACATCTTCACCACGCGCGTCGCCAATATCGGTCCGCAAGAGAGCATCTCTGTCGAGCTCGAGTACCAGCAGACCTTGCGCTACGACGATGGGCGCTACTCGCTGCGCTTTCCGATGGTGGTCGGCCCCCGCTATATCCCGGGTTTCGTGCGCACGTCGGCGCCCGAGCAGCTCGGCTGGAGCCCGAACACCGACCAGGTGCCCGATGCCGCGCGCATCACCCCGCCCGTGCTACGCCCGGAGGCCGGGCTCATCAATCCGGTCAGCCTTCGCATCGCACTCGATGCAGGCGTGCAGATCGAAGAAGTGGCGAGCGCCTACCACCCCGTGACGGTGGCTGCGCCGTCGGTGAGCCGCCGTGAGATTACGCTGGCTGCCGGCACCACGCCGGCGAATCGCGACTTCGAGCTCGCCTGGACGCTGCAGCGCACGCAGGCGCCGCAGGTCGCCTGGTTCACCGAGGAGAAAGCGGGGCGCCATTACGGCGTGCTCATGGTCTTGCCGCCCGCGCCCGCGCCTGGCGCGCGACTGGCGCGCGAGGTGGTGTTCGTGCTCGACACCTCCGGCTCGATGGCGGGCGCCTCGATCCGGCAGGCGAAGGACGCGCTGCAGCTCGCGCTGGCGCGACTTGCGCCGGGCGACGCGTTCAACGTCATCGAGTTCAACTCGGCGGCGCAGGCGCTCCATCCGCGCGCCGTGCCCGTCAACCCCGGCAGCGTCCGACGCGCCATCGATTGGGTGCAATCACTGCAGGCGCGCGGTGGAACCGAGATGGCGTCCGCCCTGGTGCTCGCGCTGGACGGGTCGGACGAGGCCAAGCGCGTACGCCAAGTGGTCTTTCTCACCGATGGCTCGGTCGGCAACGAGCAGGCGCTCTTCCACCTCATCCGCGAGCGGCTGGGCGACACGCGGCTGTTCACGATCGGCATCGGATCGGCGCCCAACAGCCACTTCATGACCAAGGCGGCCGAGCTTGGGCGCGGCACGTTCACCTATATCGGCCGCATCGAGGAGGTCCAGGACAAGATGACCGCGCTGTTCGCCAAGCTCGAATCGCCGGTACTCAAGGGCCTGGAAGTGATCTGGCCCGAAGGCGCGCGCGCAGAGTCCTGGCCGGCACGCTTGCCGGATCTGTATGCCGGGGAGCCGGTGGTGGTGGCGGCGGCGCTCGATCGCCTCGAAGGCTCCGTGCGCGTACGTGGCACGCGCGCAGGCCGCCTATGGGAAGCGCAGGTGCCGCTCGCGCAAAGCACGGGCAGCGCCGGAATGGGTTCGCTCTGGGCGCGAGGCAAGGTCGAGGGCCTCATGGACTCGATCCGCAACGGGACGCCCGAGGACATGGTGCGCGCCGAAGTGATCAATCTCGCGACTGCGCACAACCTGGTCACCAGATACACGAGCTTCGTCGCCGTGGACAAGACTCCCGTGCGCGTGAGCGACGCGCAACTCAAGCTCGCCGCCGTGCCGACCAATCTGCCGGAGGGATGGGACTACGGCAAGGTCTTCGGCGAACTGCCCCAAGGCGCGACCGACAGCCGGTTCGCCTTGCTCAGCGGCTCGATCCTGCTGTTGCTCGCGCTGGCGATGCTGCGCCGGCGGACGGCATGAGGTCCGAGCTTGCCTGGGGCGCGGAGTGCGCCTGGCCGGCGTCCCGGCGATCCCGGTGCCTGCCCTGGCGTTCGCTCGCACTCGCCCTGGCGCTGATCGGCGCCCTGCAATTCGGGCACGGCGCATGGATCCAGGCGAAGGCCTGGCTCGCACAGGCGCTGATCGCGCGCGCTTGGGATCGTACGTTGCAGGGCGAGCGTCAGGTACGGCCCTGGCCGTGGGCGGATACCTGGCCCGTCGCGCGCCTCACGGTACCGGCGTTGGGCATCGAGCGCTACGTGCTCTCCGGCGCAGACGGCAGCGCGCTCGCCTTCGGCCCCGGCCATCTCCAGGGCACTCCCGCGCCCGGGGATGCCGGCAATAGCGTCGTCGGTGGGCATCGAGATACCCATCTCGCATTCCTGCGCGACCTGCTGGCCGGCCAGCGCATCGAGGTCGAGCGCGCGGACGGCAGGCGCGTCGTTTACCGGGTGGTGGAGGTTGCCGTGCTCGACAAGCGCGATGTGTGGGTCGCGAAACAGGAGGGTCCCACGCGGCTCACGCTGGTCACCTGCTTTCCGTTCGATGCGCTGCGCGCCGGCGGGCCGCAGCGCTACGTGGTCTTCGCCTTCGAACTCGAGAACCGCGGCGGCGAGCGCGGGATGCGGGGCTAGCTTCCTCCCTGGCCGCCCTTCCCCGCTCGCCTGCTTCGGCACTCGTCCCTGGGGCACCGTCTGCGCTGCGTGATGCAATTGACGGCACGAAACCGTCCGCGCGCCTATAGTGGCCGGGACGATCCTGATCGAGGGACAACGATGAACAGACTTCTCGCGCTGGCCGCCGTCGCCGCGCTTGCCGGCTGCGGCGTGGAAACCGCCAGCACCGCCGCGACCGCCGCCGCGCTCAAGAAGCAGGAGGTGGAAGAGGGCCAGAAGACCATGCAGCGCGCACAACAGAAGATCGACAGCGCGATGCAGCAGTCGCAGCAGCGCGCCGACGGCGCCGCGGGCACTGGGAACTAGGCGGCGGCTACTTCTTGCGCAGCTTGCGAATGGCCGCGAGCTGCGCCGCCAGCGACGCCACTTCGCTTTCCACCGCGGCGATCTCCTGCTTGTCGCGCGCCTTGGCGCGCGCTTCTTCCGCCTTCTTCAGCGCTTCTTCCGCCTTGGCGGCGTCGAGGTCCGCGCCGCGAATCGCCGTGTCGGCGAGCACCGTAATCGCCTTGGGCTGCACCTCTAGAATGCCGCCAGCGACGAAGATCAGTTCCTCCGCGCCGCCGCCCGCCGGCACGATGCGCACCGCGCCCGGCCTGATGCGCGTGATGAGCGGCGTGTGGCGCGGGTAGATGCCGAGCTCGCCCGATTCGCCGGGCAGCACGACGAACTCGGCCTCGCCTGAATAGATCGACGCTTCGTTGCTGACGACGTCGACGTGGATGGTGGCGGCGGCCATGGTTACTGCAGCGTCTTCGCTTTTTCGAAAGCTTCCTCGATGGTCCCGACCATGTAGAACGCCTGCTCGGGCAGCTGGTCGCATTCGCCATTGACGATCATCTTGAAGCCCTTGATGGTGTCCTTGAGCGACACGTACTTGCCCGGTGTGCCGGTGAAGTTCTGCGCCACGGTGAACGGCTGCGAGAGGAAGCGCTGGATCTTGCGCGCGCGCGCCACCGCCAGCTTGTCCTCGGGCGCGAGCTCGTCCATGCCGAGGATGGCGATGATGTCGCGCAGTTCCTTATAGCGCTGCAGCGTCGCCTGCACCGCGCGGGTGGTGCTGTAGTGCTCCTCGCCGATTGTGTTCGGGTCCACCTGGCGCGAGGTGGAATCGAGCGGATCCACTGCGGGGTAGATGCCGAGCGACGCGATGTCGCGTGACAGCACAACGGTCGCATCGAGGTGACCGAAGGTCGTCGCCGGCGACGGGTCGGTCAGGTCGTCCGCGGGCACGTATACCGCCTGGATCGAGGTGATGGAGCCGGTCTTCGTCGAGGTAATGCGCTCCTGCAGCCGACCCATCTCCTCGGCGAGCGTCGGCTGGTAGCCCACCGCGGAAGGCATGCGCCCGAGCAGCGCCGACACTTCGGTGCCCGCGAGCGTAAAGCGGTAGATGTTGTCGACGAAGAACAGGATGTCCTTGCCTTCGTCGCGGAAGCTCTCGGCCATGGTGAGGCCGGTGAGCGCGACGCGCAGGCGGTTGCCCGGCGGCTCGTTCATCTGGCCGAATACCATGGCGACCTTGGACTCGGTCAGGTTGTCCGTCTTCACCACGCCCGCCTCGATCATCTCGTGATAGAAGTCGTTGCCCTCGCGCGTGCGCTCGCCCACGCCGGCGAACACTGAGAGGCCCGAGTGCTGGGTGGCGATGTTGTTGATGAGCTCGAGCATGTTCACGGTCTTGCCCACGCCCGCGCCGCCGAACAGGCCGATCTTGCCCCCTTTGGCGAACGGGCAGATCAGGTCGATCACCTTGATGCCGGTCTCGAGCAGCTCGACCGAAGGGCTGAGCTCGTCGAACTTGGGCGCCATCTGGTGGATCGAGCGCAGCCGGTCGGACTTGATCGGGCCGACCTCGTCGATCGGGCGGCCAAGCACGTCCATGATGCGCCCGAGCGTGCCCAGCCCGACTGGCACCGAGATCGGCGCGCCGGTGGAGCGCACCTTCATGCCGCGGCGCAGGCCGTCGGAGGAGCCAAGCGCGATGCAGCGCACCACGCCGTCGCCGAGCTGCTGCTCGACCTCGAAGGTCAGGCCCTTTTCGGCGAGGCCGCCTTCCGCCGTGTCCTCGAGGACCAGCGCGTCATAGATCCCGGGCATCGCATCGCGCGGAAACTCGATGTCGGTGACCGCGCCGATGCACTGGACGATGGTGCCCTGGGTATTGCCTTGCGTCGTTGCCATGGTTCGCTTCCTTAAACGGCGGCCGCGCCGCCCACGATTTCAGAGAGTTCCTTGGTGATGCCGGCCTGCCGGTTCTTGTTGTAGATCAGCGTCAGCTCGTCGATGAGCGTGGTGGCATTGTCCGAGGCGGCCTTCATCGCCACCATGCGCGCCGACTGCTCGGACGCCATGTTCTCGGCCACCGCCTGGAAGATGATCGTCTCGATGTAACGCGTCATTACCTGGTCGAGCACCGCCTTCGCTTCCGGCTCGTAGATGTAGTCCCACAGCGACTCCGGCGCGCCCATGCGCTCGCCCGAGAGCGGCAGCAACTGCTCCATCACCGGCTCCTGCTTCATGGTATTGATGAAGCGCGTGTACGCGATCATCACCCGGTCGAATCGGTCCCCGGTGTAGCCGTCGAGCATCACCTTGACGGCGCCGATCAGCTTGTCCATCTGCGGCCGGTCGCCCAGCTGCACGGCCTGCGAGACGATGTGGCCACCCAGGCGCTGCATGAAGCCCAGGCCCTTGTTGCCCAGGCAGCACACGTCCACTTCCTCGCCCTCGGCCTGCCACGTCTTGTACTGGCTGAGCACCAGGCGCAGCAGGTTCGTGTTCAGCGCGCCGCACAAGCCCTTGTCGGTGGTGACCACGATCAGGCCCACGCGCTTGACGCTGTCGCGGTCCACGAGAAACGGATGCTTGTACTCGGGATTGGCGTGGCTGATATTCGCGGCGACATTGCGGATCTTCTCGCCGTAGGGCCGCGCCATGCGCATGCGCTCCTGGGCCTTCCGCATCTTCGAGGCGGACACCATCTCCATCGCCTTGGTGATCTTGCGAGTGTTCTGCACACTCTTGATCTTTAGGCGGATCTCCTTAGTGCCGGGCATGGCGCTGGCTCAGTACGACCCGTTCTTCTTCCAGTCTTCGATCGCGGCCTTGAGCGCCTTCTCGTCGTCCGCGGAAAGATCCTTCTTGTCCTCCATGCGCTTGACCAGATCCGAGTACTTGTCCTTGACGTAGTCGCGCATCGAGCGCTCGGCGGCCAGCGCCTTCTTCACCTCGATGTCGTCGTAGTAGCCGTTGTTCACCGCAAAGAGGGTGAGCGCCATCTCCCACACCTGCAGCGGCTGGTACTGCGGCTGCTTCATCAGCTCGGTCACCAGCTTGCCGCGCTCGAGCTGCTTGCGGGTGGCCTCGTCCAGGTCGGAGGCGAACTGCGCGAACGCGGCGAGCTCGCGGTACTGGGCGAGCGCCAGGCGCACGCCGCCGCCGGTGTCGCGGCGCTTCATGATCTTGGTCTGCGCGGCGCCGCCCACCCGGGACACCGAGATGCCCGCGTTGATCGCCGGTCGGATGCCGGCATTGAACAGGTCGGTCTCCAGGAAGATCTGGCCGTCGGTGATCGAAATGACGTTGGTCGGCACGAATGCCGTCACGTCGCCCGCCTGCGTCTCGATCACCGGTAGCGCGGTGAGCGACCCCGTCTTGCCCTTGACCGCTCCCTTGGTGAACTTCTCGACGTACTCGGGGTTCACGCGCGCCGCGCGCTCCAGCAGGCGCGAGTGCAGGTAGAACACGTCGCCCGGGTAGGCTTCGCGCCCCGGCGGGCGGCGCAGCAGCAGCGACACCTGCCGGTAGGCCCAGGCCTGCTTGGTCAGGTCGTCGTAAATGATGAGCGCATCCTGGCCCCGATCGCGGAAGTACTCGCCCATGGTGCAGCCCGAGTAAGGCGCGATGTACTGCATGGCGGCGGACTCGGAGGCCGAGGCCGCGACCACGATGGTGTAGGCCATCGCGCCGTGCTCCTCGAGCTTGCGCACCACGTTGGCGATGGTCGAGGCCTTCTGCCCGATCGCCACGTAGACGCAGAACAAGTCCTTGCCCTTCTGATTGATGATGGTGTCCACCGCCACCGCCGTCTTGCCCGTCTGGCGGTCGCCGATGATCAGCTCGCGCTGGCCGCGGCCGATCGGCACCATCGCGTCGATCGCCTTGAGGCCGGTCTGCACCGGCTGCGACACCGACTGCCGCGCGATCACGCCGGGCGCGACCTTCTCGATGACGTCGGTCATCTTGGCGTTGATCGGGCCCTTGCCGTCGATCGGCTGGCCGAGCGAGTTCACCACGCGGCCGAGCAGCTCCGGTCCCACCGGCACCGAGAGGATCTTGCCGGTGCACTTCACCGTGTCGCCTTCGGTGATGTGCTCGTATTCGCCGAGGATCACCGAGCCGACCGAATCGCGCTCCAGGTTCAGCGCCAGGCCGAAAGTGTTGTTCGGGAATTCCAGCATCTCGCCCTGCATCACGTCCGACAGGCCGTGGATGCGGCAGATGCCGTCGGTCACCGACACCACCGTGCCCTGAGTGCGCATCTGCGCACCCGCGTCCAGGTTCTGGATACGGCTCTTGATCAGCTCCGAGATTTCGGAAGGATTGAGTTGCATGACTGCTCCTTAAGCTTTCAATGCGGCTTCGAGCGCGCCGAGCTGCGCGCGCGCGGAGCCGTCGATGACCTTGTCGCCGA
>Ga0224505_10000448_pt1 | contig 28131 bp, 24 predicted proteins | sample SF_Jan12_sed_USG_FD_169102 | JGI IMG/M metagenome (GOLD analysis project Ga0224505, IMG submission 169102) | Sediment microbial communities from San Francisco Bay, California, United States - SF_Jan12_sed_USGS_4_1 | ecosystem: Environmental > Aquatic > Marine > Sediment | place: USA: California... | reverse complement strand
CGACAATCGAATCCTTGAAGCGGAACAGGAGCTCTACCAAGCGCGCTTGTTAGCTGAAAAGCACCAATACGCATTTGCCATTAATAAAGCCTACCGTGCGGTGGTGGCGGGAGCGAAGGCTATCCTGGTCACAGAAGGAATCGATCCGAATACAGATGCCGATACGTTAGCGGAATTTGACAAGATGATTGTCGCCAAGGGACTCATGCCCGCCGAATACCATAATCTGGCCGCAACAGTTGGTGATCTGGGGAACAAAGACGCGTCGGCTGACCTGACGCAAGGAAAGATCGCGTTTACGAAAGGATTCGTGGACCTCTGCCGGACGGTCACGGAACAAATTGGACAGGACCTCAAGCTTACACCCGTTGAACAGGGGCAAGGACCCACAGAATCAACCAAGGCCATCACCACGCCTCCTGAGCAGACATCCCCTCCCTCGGATGTGCCCGTCTATGACCTCCGGGGTGTGGCATGTCCGATGAATTACGTCAAAACCAAATTGAAATTAGAAATGATGGACCATGGCGACAAGTTGGAAGTATGGCTGGACGGCGGTGATCCTATTCGCAACGTCCCGGTGAGTCTTCGAAACGATGGACACAAAGTGCTCGAACAGGAACCCCTGGACTCCGAGGAGCGGCATTTTCGAGTGTTAGTGGAAAAAGTGGAAATTTAAGGAACCACGTTATGTCTCTTTTCACGGATACAAAACCTTCGCCAGAAGAACTTTCCGCGTTGAATCAATCCCTGGAGAGCCAGGCTCCCCAGAAGATCGTCGAGACCGCGATCAAGCAATATGGGCCAAGCGTGATCCTGGCCTGTAGTTTTGGGGCCGAGGATGTCGTGCTTGTGGATATGATGCTACGCGCCAATCCACATAGCGCGCTCTTTTATTTAGATACCGATTTTTTATTTCCTGAAACACACGTCGTGAAGGATCGGATCATTCAACGCTATCAGTTGCAGGATGAGCAGATTATCCAGGTAAAATCGAAACTTAGTCCTGCAGAACAAGCCACACAATTTGGCGAGGCCTTGTGGTTGCGGGATCCCGACCAATGCTGCTCCCTGCGCAAGGTTGAGCCCCTCACACGCATACTGGCAAAGTATGCAGCTTGGATCACGGGCATCCGGCGTGACCAAGCACCCACCCGCGCCAGCGCCGGCATCGTTGAGTGGGATACAAAGTTTGGCCTGGTGAAATTCAATCCATTGGCAACCTGGTCATGGGAACAGGTGTGGGACTACATTCGCGCCAACAACGTGCCTTACAACGAATTGCATGATCAGCATTTTCCCAGCATCGGATGCACCCACTGTACCACTCCTGTCATGCCGGGGGATGACCCGCGATCTGGACGATGGAAAAGTTCAACAAAAACCGAGTGTGGGCTTCATCGTTCATGAAAACCCTTGAAAAGGCGGTCATTCACTCTCCCAAATTGATGACCCAAACTAGAGTACGTATCGGAGGCAGTCAGTGAAAAAAATCGCCGTAATTATTACCCGTGGAGGATGGAACAACCTTTTCCAAGCCTGTGAGTGGGTCACTCTGGCCGCAGCCAGCGGCATGGAGGTGAGCGCCTATTTCCGTGATGAAGCGGCAGGCCGGATGACCACAACCAAAATCAAAGAACTCACGATGTCCCCCGACTATAGAGGACGAGAAGCCTTTGTCCGTGATCTTCTAAAAAAAGAGAATAAAGCGGACCTCACGAAAATTATGCAAACCGCCAAAGAAACGGGAAGCGTGAAGTTTTCTGTGTGTAAAGACTCTCTGAGATATTTTGACTTGAAAGTCGAGGAACTGATTCCAGAGTTAGATGAAGTGCAAACCACAGAGGCCTTCTGGAAAGAAGCCATTCTTCCCGCTGATCAAGTCTTGACGTTTTAACCTGGAATACCTCATGGATCAACTGATTGCAAAAATTGGGAAAGGGCTTAAGGGTGCCAAGGATTTGACCTGGGACGAGGCCAAATCCGCTCTGAACGCCATCATCGAAGGGCAAGCCACTGACATCCAGGTGGGAGCATTTTTGATGGCCATGCGGATTAAAACCGAATCCATCGGCGAACTGGCAGCCTTTACGGCCACGGCCCGCAACTGGGCACCACCGATTCAACTCCCCCATCCGGCAAAAATGGTGGATGTTCCCCTCTATGGGGAAAAACATAACACCATCCATGTGGTAGTGGCTGCCTCACTGGTGGCCGCTTCAGCTGGCGCAGGCATGTTTATGCATGGCGTAGAAAACCCGCAAGTCCCCTACGATCTTCCTCAAGTCCTCCGCCATTTACAGCTTCCCATCGCCCATACATCAGCAGAAGCGATCGAGCATGCCTCTCAACGCCCCTGGGTGTATATGGATTTGGCAGGGTATCATGCGCCATTAACCAAACTGCTGGATCTGCGTCGGGAATTCGGTTTACAAAATCTGTCCCATCAGGTGGCCAGACTGCTGAACCCGGCCCGGTTGGCTTCCCAAGTCATCGGGATTTCCCATCCACCCTACCTGGATAAAATGGTAGAGGCCTTGGACATGCTCGGAGCGAAGCGTGCACTGATTATCCAGGGAGTCGAAGGATTTCCTGAACTTTCCGTATCTGCGCCTTCCTTGGCTCGCGAATTACGGAGTGGACATATTTCGTCTTTGATTTTTCGCCCTGACGACGCCGGTTTCCGATTTGGCCCCTTCCAAGCCATGAGTTCTACGATCAACGGGCCGGGATCGGGCAGCCCGGCACACGAAGCCCGATTGATTACACAATTACTCGGCAGTCGTCAGCGGGGCGACCAACGAGCCTGGGTGATCGTGAATGCAGCCTTACTCCTGTATGCCGCAGGCCTGGCCTCGTCTCTTGCGCAAGCGACACCGCTCGCACAGGACACACTGGATTCAGGGAAAGCCGGGGCGTTCCTCACCGCATTGATCCAAGGACATTCCCCACAAACCAAACCTTTTGTTCCACCTGCCCCAGCGGTGATGCCGGCATGAAACACATTCGCCAGTTGGAAGATCAAAGCGTTTATATCCTGCGCGAGGCCTACAAAAACTTTGATAACCTGGCCATGTTGTGGTCAATGGGCAAGGATTCGACGGTGTTGTTGTGGCTGGCCCGGAAAGCCTTTTTCGGGCATGTCCCCTTCCCGTTACTCCATGTCGACACCAGCTACAAAATTCCTGAAATGATTGAATATCGGGATCGCCTCGCACGCGAATGGCGATTAAATCTGATCGTGGGCCAAAACAAAAAAGCCTTGGCCGAAGGGATGAACCACACGAAGGGACGAGTGGAATGTTGCACCGCCTTAAAAACCCAAGGGTTAAAACAATTGCTGGAAGAGAAGGGCTACACAGGGGTCATTTTGGGTGTGCGATCGGACGAAGACAGCACCAGGGCCAAGGAACGCTATTTTTCTCCTCGAGACAAAAACAATGAATGGGATTTTCGCGATCAGCCCCCCGAACTTTGGGATCAATATAAACTTTCGTTTCCTCCGGGCACCCATATCCGGATCCATCCCCTGTTGGATTGGACAGAGATCAATATTTGGGAATACATCAAATTAGAAAATATTCCCTTTCTGGACCATCTCTACCTGGATCAAGGCACCGGCAAACGTTATCGCAGCCTGGGATGCGCCCCATGCACGACACCAATTGATTCCACCGCGAAAAATGTGGATGAGGTCATCATTGAATTACGCAACACCAAGGTGGCGGAGCGGGCAGGACGCGCACAAGACGAAGGACGAGGGATGGAACAATTACGCAAAGATGGATACATGTAAGGATGACCGTCCCAACCACCAGACCTAACACCCCTCCCCCGGACAACGCCATCCGGGAGCGAATGAATATCGTAATCGTCGGACACGTCGACCACGGCAAATCCACTCTTTTAGGTCGTCTGTACGCCGACACCGGGACGTTACCCATCGGCAAGATCGAAAAGATTCAGGCCATTTGCAAGCAACAAGGAAAAGAATTCGAATACGCCTTTCTCTTTGACGCCTTTCTGGAAGAACAACAACAAGGCATTACCATCGACACTGCGCGAACCTTCTTTTCCTGGGGAGGCCGGCAATACATCATCATTGACGCACCGGGACATAAAGAATTTCTGAAAAACATGGTGTCGGGTGCCGCCCGTGCCGAAGCCGCCCTTCTGGTCATCGATGCCCTGGAAGGCGTGCGCGACCAATCAAAACGCCATGGACTGCTCCTATCCATGCTGGGAGTGAAGCAAGTGACGGTGGTGGTCAACAAAATGGACCTCGTCAATTACCGGGAAGATACGTTCCAAGCGATTGAAAAAGAATATCGCGAGTTTCTCACCCAATTGAACGTGATTCCCCAATACGTCATCCCCGCAAGCGCCAAACAAGGCATTAATATCACTCAACCCAGCCCGGAAACACCCTGGTACACCGGGCCCTCCGTCTTGGATTCTCTGGCCCATTTCCATCTGGAATCCAAGAGAGCGGAACAGACCTTACGGCTTCCTATCCAGGACGTCTATAAGTTCGATGCACGTCGGATTTTAGTCGGACGGATCACGGCAGGGAAGCTCAAGATTGGTGATCGACTGGTCTTTTCCCCTTCCAATAAGTCAGCCAACATCCAAACCATCGAAGCCTTCAATCTCGATCCACCGCCAACGCAAGCCGAAGCCGGTCAGTCCGTCGGTATCACTCTGGACGAACAAATCTTTGTGGAACGAGGCCAAATCGCCACGCACGAAGAGGCCCGTCCGTTGGTCTCCACCCGGATCCGTGCCAACCTGTTCTGGTTGGGAGCGAAACCCTTAGAAATTCGCCGGCCTTACGTCTTGCGGCTGGCCACCAGGGAAGTCCCCTGCGAAGTGGCAACCATTCATCGCATTGTGGACGCCACCAATTTAGACGACCGACACACGCAAACCACCGTGAAACGCAATGAAGTGGCGGACATCACGCTGCGGACCAAATCTCCCATCGCATTCGATCTCTATGCACATTTCGAAACTACCGGCCGCTTTGTGTTGGTGGATGAATATGATGTGGCAGGAGGCGGCATCATCACGGAACTGGTTCAGGACGACCAGGAAGATTTTCGAACGGAGGCACGGGAACGGGATTCCGCATGGGTGAAGGGAGATGTGGGAGCCGAGGACCGGGCCCAGCGCTATGGCCATCGAGCGGCTGTGGTGTTACTCACCGGGCCTGACACCACCGCAAAAGGATTTTTGGCTCGCAAACTGGAAACCGTATTAGTAGGGGAAGGCCGGCATGCCTATCTTCTCGCGCCGGAGAATCTGCAACGGGGACTGGATGCCGATCTAGTCGATACGAAACCGGATGAAATCATTCGACGGTTTGGTGAAGTGGTGCGATTGCTCACCGATACAGGCTCCCTGGTTATTTCCACGACCAACGCCCTCCAATTACCCACCAAACAGATCGTGCAAACCTTGCAAACCCTGGTGAACCCGATCCCGGTCATCACCATCCATATGGCCAAAGAGTTAATAGGCCCTCAGCCGGATACCGATCTGATCTTTGCAGGACCGGAAAATTTTGACGACTGTACCCACCAAATCATTGCTTTGCTCAAATCCAGGGGACTCCTTGCTGAACCCGCCAGCAGCCGTTCCGACTCCCAGTATTCCATTTAACCAAACCATCAACGCTGGCAATACCTCGCTTAAACGGTGAAAGACGATGGAAAGGACCCAACTCCCTGAGACTTTCAACGGTCTCTTGACCAACGCCTGCTGACTGGGCCCTTGGTCGGACGCTCTCATCAAGAGGCAGGCCTTGTCCGACCGAAGCGAGTTGGTCTGCCCTCCTCAGGTTCGCGTCCGCCCTATCCGATGTGGCCAGGGGGTGCGTCACTGGTTTTGGCTACTTTTGCCAGAACAAAAGTGGCTCGGCTGCCGGGCCGAAATCCCGGCATCTCTCGTCCATCCACATCATTCTAGTTAGCGAAGTGGTGCGCCAGAACGAGTGGAAATTATTTAGAAAACCTATAGAAGGCTTTCTGTTTTCTACTTTCCCCTGTCGCTACCCCTTGTATCTGAATTCACAAAAAAATGAAGAACTAGGCTGCGGTAAACGTCCTCAATCACGAAGGAGCAGACAACTTTAAACCTGCAATACCTAAAATAATCATCGCAATACACAATAATCTGACAGCCGTTTTAGGCTCATCAAACAACAGAATCCCCAATAAAACCGTGCCTACCGCCCCAATGCCCGTCCAAACGGCATAAGCGGTTCCCATCGGTATTGCACGGAGAGCGAAAGACATACAGATCATACTGACCGCCATGGCCACGACCGTGCCAACACTCGGCCACAGACGGGTAAACCCATCCGTAAATTTCAACGCCGTCGCCCAGACAATCTCAAAAAACCCCGCCACCAACAACAACGTCCACGCCATATGTCTCTTCCCCCTTCTCCTCTATATTTGTCACAATGACTATCAGCCCAAGTTCTGAAAATCGCCTTCCATGTATACCAGGAGGGTATGCGGAAAATCATGGCCAAAAAGTTTTTTCCTAAAACCAAAGGAGACGAAAAACATCAAGAAGCATAGCCAGGGATCAAGCCTTGAATAGGGCTTGAAAGGGCTACGGGATTCCCACCGGAGAAGAAGAATGCACGTCGTTGCCGGCTTGATCTTTCCTCTTTCATGGCTACCTGAATAGCAAGCTTGTGAATCTTACGGTATAGTAAAGGTAGATAAAGGAACTCCCTGTGACTGAGGGAGAGAAAAAGTCATAAAACAAAGGGGGTGACTGGCTTCGACGGGAATCAAGAGGTCAACAGAGCGTGTCGAGCTCTCGGAGTCTCGTAAAACCTTCGGGAAAACATTAAGTGCCAACGATAACTTGGCTCTCGCGGCTTAATTGACCGCGACGTCCCTCCTCTCTTTGCCTGCGGGTGAGGAAGGGACGTCACACTGCAGGCTGGTCCAAAGCCGGTGCTCAGCGGCGGCGGACGAGAACATGCTGGGCTAGCGGGTGCTCTAAGCCGGTCGGTGGGCGTGGGTAACTGCGAATAACAAATCATCGGCTACACACGTAGGGCTGTTGCGCTGAATGTTCTCGGACAGGGGTTCGATTCCCCTCACCTCCACCAATCGGCCTCTGGATCCCATGATCCAGAGGCCCATTTTTTTCATTGAGGACACAGCCTCATGGCAATAAAAATCCAATATGTAGTCACCCCATACTGATGCTGCTGTCGAAACTTCAGTCCCAGGAACCTTGGATCCCGCACCAACTCCCAAAAGATCTCAGGTCGTGTTCTTTCTAAACTGGTAGGACTCAGCCCATGGCATCCTAGCCCGCACTCACTGTTTTTTTCCTGCCCACTTCCTCGAACGAAATTCGCGACTTCTCACATCCAAGCGAAACACTTTGTCCTTCTCCAGCCCAATTTGTCTTGATTGGAGCAACTCCCCATACCCGTAACAAAAAGATACAAGATGAAATATTTAAACAAAACAATGCCTTACGCAACTACCAGACATTCGTAAAAGTGGAATACCACTTGCTATCCCTTTATTCCTCACAAGCTAACCATCTTTGATCTCCTAAGGCAGGGGTGGTTCTTTACTTTCCATTAACAGGAGGAGAGCCTACATGGCTAAATTATTCGCGACGGTTATGGCATTCGTATTCGGCATCACCTTTGGCGTGTTTGGCGTCGTTCAAGCCACGGACATGCCTGCAGAAAAATCCGCAGCCCCTGCCGCTGAAGGCAAAGCCGGGGAAGATCATGGCAAGGCTGGTGAAGACCACGGCAAAGCGGGAGACACTCACGGAAAATCCGCGGACGATCAAGGGAAGACTGCCGAAAAAGGTCAGAAGAAAGGGCATGCCAAGAAACCGCATACCAAGAAAACGCCTGCCAGTTAACTCTCCTTCTTAGCACCTCGGGACACATTCCCGTAGTCCGGTCCACGGCAAAGGTCTTCTGGGAATTCGTACATCGAATTCCCAGAAGGTCGTATTTTTTGTCTTTAGTCAATATCTTTTTAGGAGAGAATCTAGGCAGCTACCAATCCGCCCCGAGGCGATCAATCACAATCTGGTGCACAACCGCATTGGGCCCGAGCTTCGCCAGATAGATGGCTGTTTCTGCAATGTCATACGGATTGATTTTTTCGCTGTGCAGAATATCTTCAGCCGTAGCATCAACCAGTTCATCGGCTACCCCGGCCGGACAGATCGCGCTGACTTTGATATGAAATGCCCGGCCTTCATCAGCCAATGACTTGGTCAATGCCATAATCGCATGCTTGGAAGCACTATAGGTCCCGGTTCCCGCCCAGGCTTGGACACCTGCCACACTCGACATGTTTATGATGAGTCCGCCTCCCTGCTTTTTCATCTGGGAAAATCCGGCTCGACAACAAAAAAATGTTCCACGAAGATTGGCATTCATGACTTGATCAAACGCCTTGGTTGACGTATCCGCCAGACGGCCACCACCAAATATCCCTGCGTTATTGACCAGAATATCAAGGCGGCCATAGCGCTTGACGGTTTCCTGGATGAGCGTTTCGACTTGCTCTTCTTGCGACACATCCGTTTGTTGGACGCAGGCTTCTCCACCGGCCTGTTCGATTTGTTTGGCGGTCTGTCGGCATAGATCCAACCGCCTGGCCGCCACGACCACCTTTGCCCCTTCTTCACCAAAACGAAGGGCAATGGCTTTCCCGATTCCGCTACTGCTTCCGGTGACCACAGCAATTTTTCCTTCCAAACGTTGCATCCCTTCCCTCCTCCCTCAATCATTCCGTGGAATCAATTTGTCACCTCAATGCACACGGCTACCCTCTTAGATTGACTCTAGGCAACCCCATCGAAGCCTGTAAATCATGCCCGGGAAGGCGCTGATTCATACGATAAATCTAATCTGGATCTCTGGGTGGGACACCCCCCCAGCCGCTTCCTTGTCTCGTTTTCGACATCATTGCGCTGCATGGTCTAAGTAGATATTTCTAAAGGTCTTTTTCTTTGCACCCGACAAGGTGAGATATGGCTGTCTCATCGACCGTCCCCCTTGAACAAAAACAGCGGGAAGACCTTGGTTCCCTCATCGCTGATCAATTGAAGCAAGGCAAGCTGGACTTGCCTCTGTTGCCCGTGGTGGCCCATCAAGTTCTCATGCTCGCAAGCGATCCGGATGCGGATGCCACAAAACTTTCGACGTTGATTCAACAAGACCAGGCCCTCGCGGGCAAGATTCTTCACATTTCCAATTCACCGGCCTATCTTCCTCGATCGCCGATTGTCTCGCTCCAGCAGGCCATTGCCTGGCTGGGCCTCAGCATATTGGGTGGTCTGGCGTTCTCCATTTCGGTCCAGAAGGGAGTCTTTACGATCAAGGGGTATGAAAAGGAAGTTCGGACATTGTGGCATCAGGCCCTCGCCACGGGTCTTTACGGAAAAGAAATCGCACGCCGCATCCGCCACAATGTGGAGAACGCGTTCCTCTGCGGGTTGCTGCATACCATCGGTAAACCTTTAGTGCTTCATCTCGTACTCACATCGAGACACCAGCCTCAGGTTCGTCCCTCCTGGGCGCTCATGGAATCTCTCATCCACGAATGGCACATTCCTGCTGGGGCAAAGCTTGCCGAAGCCTGGAAATTACCCGAACCAGTGCAGGAAGCCATTCGCCTTTACTCAGACGAGACCTTTGATCAGGCCACCTCTCCCACCAAAGGCGCCATGATCACGTGCCTGGCCGATCATTTGGCCTCATGGCTTGTAGATCCTTCTTCCCATGACGAAGAACGCCTTCGCGTCCTTCCCGTTGTCCAAGCCTTGAATTTTTACCCCGATGACATGACTGTCCTTCTCGAGCAACGCGAAACCATACAACAACACGTAGAAGCCTTTCTGATATGACCCCCTGCCAACCGTACGATCTCATTGTGATAGGAAGCGGTCCGGCGGGTCAGAAGGCTGCCATTCAAGGCGCGAAAGCGGGGAAGCGGGTTGCGCTGATTGAACAAAACCGGGAAGTCGGCGGAGCCTGCGTCTACCAGGGAACGATCCCTAGTAAAACTCTGCGCGAGAGTGCTCTGCAAATGGTGCAGTTCCTCCAGGCCGGAGATGTCTTTGAATTTCGCATGCGGGATGACGTGAAAATTTCCAGCCTCATGACACGCTTGGACAAGGTGGTTCGCGCCCATGGGGCATTCATGAAGGAACAGATTGACCGAAATGGGATTGAGCGATTTCATGGGCGTGCGCAGTTCATGTCTGATCGGGACGTACAAGTCAAAGGGTTGGATGGCCAACCCATATTCGTGACCGCACCCTTCATCGTGATTGCCACCGGCTCCCGCCCGCGCGTCCCTGACAACATTCCCATCGACCACGAACATATCCTGGACAGCGACTCCATTCTCTCCCTGGTGTATTTACCAAAATCCCTGACCGTCTTGGGTGGTGGCGTCATTGCGAGTGAATACGCCTCCGTCTTTGCCTTACTCGGGGTACACGTGACCATGATTGACACGGCTGATCGTCCACTTAAATTTTTGGATCAAGACCTCACCGATGAATTTTGTGGAGCGTTTGAGAAAACCGGCGGGGTGTACCGTGGCCTACAAAAAATCAAGACGGTTCGGTGGGATGGAATTTCAAAAGTGATAACCGTTTTAGAAAGCGGTGAAACACTGGAGAGTGAAAAGATGCTGGTGGCCCTGGGACGAGTGGCCAATCTTGAACATCTCAATATCAAAGCCGCCGGATTACACCCGACGACTCGTGGGCTCATTTCGGTGAATGCCCACTGTCAAAGCGCGGTTCCCCATATCTATGCTGTCGGTGACGTCATTGGTCCTCCTTCCCTCGCCTCCTGCTCCATGGAACAGGGCCGACGGGCCGTCTGTCATGCATTGGGATTGGAAACCGGTGTCGCCCCCGAGAATATTCCCATGGGCATTTACACTATTCCCGAAATGTCCAGTGTGGGACTGAGCGAACAAGAAGCCAAAGAAAAATGGGGCGGAGCCATCATCGGGCGTGCACGATTCCATGAAATTGCGCGCGGACAGATTTCCGGAATGACCAACGGTCTGCTCAAAATGATCGCGGACTCAAAAGGGCAACAACTGCTCGGTGTGCATATCGTAGGCGAAGGCGCCACGGAACTCATTCATATCGGCCAAATGGGTCTGCTGCACCACATTCACATCGATCAATTCATCGAAAATATCTTTAACTTTCCCACACTCGCCGAGGCCTACCGGGTTGCGGCTCTCGATATCGCCAAACAACGCCCGCACTGAACCTCTGACTTCTCCCCCTACATTCTAGAGATTCAGGGAAGAAGCTCTTCTTTATCGATATAACGGAATGATTGGACTACAGACATAAAGACAGGCCGAACCGCGAAAACCTCAAGCACGCTCAGCCGGATGCCGGCAGAAAGTTTCTCGAAATCTCTTAGAATCGGTAACTGAGTTCAAGCATGTGGAGGTCGACACCACGATTATCGGTCCCATAAATCGTGGCATCTGACATATGATGAAACCGCCACCCGATCGACACATGCCAGGGGAGGTGATAGGTAAGGCCGCCATGCCCGATAATTTGGAAGGGTCCTCCGATATCTTGCTTCCCAAACTTATAATCGCTGAGATACGCCCAACCCCCTCCAAGATCGAAGGTGAGGTTCCAACTTGGCTTCGTAAATGAGAGGCCCGGACTCAGCTCCGTGATGAAACCGGTATCACCCGCCGCTCTCAACGCCCCAGCGGTTGCATTGAGCCTCCAACGAATCTCCCACCCCGAAGGAAATTCCCAGCTCCAAGGAAGTCCAATCACGGCAAAGACATCGTATTGCTCAAAATCTTCCTTTTCAGTCGGTGGTATTCCAAGCGTCTCAGAATTGATCCCTACCCGCGTTCCAATGGAGATCAATTCAATCTCTTTGGTATGGCCCGGTCCCTGAAAAACCATCATCAGCCCCACGGTTAAACACAGAACACTGATGATGTGCGAGGGAAGCATGGACACCTTCTTTTTTCTCTCCACAGTTCGTCCTTCTATTTTTTATGATTGCATTCTTTTGAATCTCATTGCCGGCAACTTGTACAAACACTGCTTTTGGACCAAATACTCTCCCGCCCCAACACCTCCGTCTTGGGGCCATAGAAATTCCCCATACTGGTCATTCGACACATTACATTCCTCTCTGCCCGTAGACGAGAAATGCGATAAGGAATGTAGAAGAGGGATTTTCGATAAGAAAGATGATGGCGCTATGAGGGCTTGAAAAAATGCCAGGAAAGTCTCATTTCCTCATTTACTACTTTCACCTTCCATTGCACTGAGGTAGCGATCAATTTCTTTTGAAGGACCCTCCTTCAACCTTTGGACCACACTGGTTTTCCCTATACCTCGCATCTTCATGGAGTATCCTTTTTAATATTTTTCCTGAACCTCAAACACACTACCATACTTTTCAACTCTGACAAGAGGCCCTAGAAAGCCACGCACATTCCATTAGAAGCTCCACGATATGCTCAGAAGCAGCATTCATGGGATCCGCAGAAACCCGTCTGGCGCGGACAAGGAATGGCTACGCTCGAGAGTGAAGTACCGCAATTTCACAAGCGGCGCTTCTTCCGAGCAAATCCCGAATCATCACTTCCACTTAGTGAACGGCACCTCTTCCCCACCCCCTTATTGATTCTGGGAAGGGATCCTGAGGTTTTTCTGAAGATGAAAAAAGATTTGGCTTCTGTTTGATGGAGATTTAACCAATGCCCGGCGCCGTATCCTCGTCCCGCCGCTCCTTTTGAGCCTGATGATAAGCTTTTTCGGCTTCATCCAAAGCCGTGGCTTGTTGAATTTCAAACACCTCTTTAGGGGTGAGATATTTTAAGGCCGTGGCTCCAAGCACCTTTTGATCAGCGGTCCCTTTCAATTGAATATGAATCAAGGCGTCCGCCCCGATACTTTGCGCTTTCTTAATAAGGGCAAAATGAAGTTCATCCCAATTGACTTTCGGTTTATCCTCAGTCTGTCCAACCTCAATCTCATCCATGGTTTCATAGGGAACAATCGGAACCTCATCAAGAATCTCTACGATTTTATTCAAGTTGGGGTTGTCCTCTGAGGTGGAAGCCTCCTCAGCAACTGGTTCGAATCTGGGAGCACGGGCCACCTCCACATCAAAATTTTTTAGTCGCATGGCCGCCAATGCTGCCTCATGTTGATTACTGCTTTGAGACAGCCGCTTGAGTTTTTCCACTCGTTCGAGGGCTTCCTGCAGACTCATTCTCGCTCCCTTTTTCCGAAGTGCATTCACTGGCATTGAACTACTCCACAATCTCTCTCACCGACAAGGTCATGACAAGAAGAAACGGCTCATATCCCAAAACCGTCACGAATTGAATGCGAGGCATGAATCATACCAACCTCATGTCTGCCTTCGGTGAGGTTTCTACCTGTCCAGGATTCAGGTTGTCAAATGATCTTGGAACAAGACAAGAAAACCCTCTCTCAGGCCTCAAAGCAACCTCAAAGGCTCTGCCACCCATGGACGGGTCGCACAACAATTCAGGCCTATTCATCTAACCTTAGACGAAATCGTGTATAAACTTGCTTAGCAGACCACTCCTCTCCCAACAGATTATGATATTAGCGCACATCATCCTGGAGACGCGGACGAAACGCGTGTCGAACGGAAGAACCGTTTGCGGACATGCTCCGTTTTGCAACTGGGCCATGGGCACCTCCTACCAAAGATCGAAGACTGGCTGAAAAGCGGCAAAGACTCGGTCGCTTCCTAGCTGTCCTTTTCCCCGGCGTCTCAATTCCCTCCTTGGCACCCTGATGGCGCATCTATGCCTGAATCGTTTTACCCATGGCCGATAGAGGACCGGGCTCACAGCCCCTGCGCGTGGCTGCCCGGTTTCCAAAACGTGCCGACGGCTCTACTTGCATTGGGATATCGTGAACAGCAGAGGAGACATAATTGTGAACTCCCCTCTCCAGTCGTCCAAAACTCGTATCAGCTCAGGAATTCGGAGACCTGATTTCGACTGTTTGGGACAGACAGCGGTAATATTCTTGAGAAGGTGAGAAAACAGGTTAAGGCTTTCAACCAAGAAGGCTCCTCACTCTATCTCTATGATCCGCACTAATCCTCACAACATAATAAAATTCAACCGAAACTTTTTCTTTGACCGAAACATCCTCCCTGACTAAAATTGCCATGTATTTACCGGTATTCTGAGAGTCTCTTGTAAGTTGAATTTTTCCATTAACCCGGAACATCTTAACTATCCTGATCCAGGAAAGTTTGAAAAAAGAATCCTTGATTATGAAGCCAAGAAAGACATTATGCCGTTGGCTGATTCCACCAGGTCCGGCTTTCTTGATCCTGATCTATTTGTCCACAGCCGGTTGCCTGACATTTTCTCCTTCTCGATCCTACGAGAACGACCTTGTGAACTATGAACCCGCAACCGGGATGGAAACCAGCGCCCTGAAGGGACAAACCCTGACGGTACAAGCCAATCAAGCATGGCAAAAAGCCGACGTGCACATTACCCCGGGCACCCATATGAAAATCCTCGCCATGGGGAAGTGGAGTCTCGCCCCCTCACTCAATGTTTGGAGCGGGCCGGAAGGGTTGTCTGGCACCGGGAAGGAAGTCCCGTGGATCAATTCGAGTGCCCTCATGGGCAAGATAGGAGAAGAAGGAAAACCGTTTGAGGTCGGCCAGGAATGCGAGCTGCGGGCCACAGGAGAGGGGGATCTCTATTTTGCCATTAATGATCCTTTTCCCTGGGTACAGGATAATTCCGGCTCTATGCAAGTCACGTTATATACCACCACAGATTCTCCCTCCATGACGTCCGTATCGAGCGGGAGAGGATCCTCACCTTCAACCCTTTCCCCACTCATCACTGAAAATACCCCCATCACCATTCCGAAAGAGACGGGGAAACGAACCGCGCTGGTCATTGGAAATGCCCAATACGACATCGGAGCACTCAGAAATCCCGCTAACGATGCCCAAGATATGGCCAGGACGTTAGAAAAGCTGGGGTTCGATGTCACATTCATGCTTAACGCCGGACAAGAACAGATGGAGAACGCCATTAGCGAATTCGGCCGTCAGCTGTATCAGGGAGGAGTAGGGCTGTTTTATTACGCCGGACATGGTGTCCAGGTCGATGGAGAGAATTATTTGATCCCGGTGAACGCTAATATTGAGAGTGAGAGCGATGTCCGGTATAAGGCCGTAAACATCGGGCAGGTTTTAGGAAAAATGGGAGAAGCCCGCAACGGATTGAATATTGTCATTCTGGATGCATGCCGGGATAATCCCTTTGCTAAAGGATTTCGATCCGCAAGCCGAGGCTTGGCCGTCGTCAGCAGCTCTGCAGTCAAGGGAACATTGATTGCCTATGCCACCAGTCCAGGCAAAGTCGCAAGCGATGGAGAAGCCCGCAACGGACTGTACACCAAGCATTTACTCACCCATTTACAAACGCCAGGGCTGCCGGTTGAACAGGTCTTCAAGCGGGTGCTCCAAGGGGTAGAACAGGAAACCAATGGGAAACAAACCCCTTGGACGTCATCCTCATTTTCAGGAGATTTCTATTTTCTTCCAACCTCTTATTAAGGTCAGAAGGGCCTGGATGATTCCTCCAAACCTGAGCCAAAGGATTCCGTTCACTTTGCCATATTTCCACCCATGTCATGGCCGGCGCTCTAGGTGAATCACTCAAACCAGAGGACAGATACAAAATGTGGCACCTCAGTTGAGGGTATATGAGTCGGAAACAATTTCAGGCAAGATGTCGTGATAACCGGCATGAAAGACCGCTCTATCGGTTAGCCAAGAAAAATCTTGCCACAGCAACCCCCTGGTGTTCTCTAATTGACAAAATCTGAAACCCATCTTCCTTCGGCTGGTTCGAACAACTAATCACACGAACCTCCAAAAAAATCTTCACGCTTTTCAGCCGGGACATCCTCGGCAAATCGTAAACCCTGCTCAAAGCTCTTGATGGACACGTTATTTTTCTCATTGGCGAACACTCACACAATCTTTCGCATTCGATCATACAACCTTTCCTCAGCGCTTATGTATTGTTACCCACTCCCCTTCATTCCAAGACCACATTCACGACAACAGAATTGATTGCCCTGCGAGACAACGTGATTCACGGAAACCTGACGTCTATTCTTTGGCCCGGCAAGTATGGTGGCTTGAGCCATCATTTTCCTGCTCCTTCCCTTCTCGGTTTGCTTGTGGAGCGCGCACGCCAATTACTGAATTGAGTCATACCCGCCAAATCCTCCATGAAAACAATTTTCTGTTCCCTTAATCCCCATTCCGTGGGTACCCCTGCCTTTGGAATTGTGCACAGAACTTGGTGATGTCTATAATCAGTGAATAGATTTGGCTATCGTCTATGGAAACCACCTATTTTTTTGTGGTTCTCCTCCTCACCAAATCTCATTTTTACGTAAAGAGGGAGTAGGAAGCAGGTGTTCCCGAACATAACGAACATAAGGATTAACGACTATGCCCAGGGAAATGGCATCCTACAATCGGTTTTGAGTACATAGAGGAGGAAGAGAAATGAGCCTGGCCGATAACACATGTGTTCCTTGTCGTGGAGGCGTTCCCCCGTTGGAACCTCAAAAAATTCAGGAACTGCTGGGTCAGTTGGACCCTGGCTGGTCATTGAATGCTCAAGGCCACATTGAGAAAACGTATACCTTTGACAACTTCGCTGATGCCCTGGCTTTTACCAATCGAGTGGGCAATGTAGCCGAACTTGAGGGACATCACCCGGATTTGTATTTGGCCTGGGGAAAATGCAAAGTGGAAATCTGGACCCATAAGATTCAAGGGCTCACCGAAAGCGATTTTTTCTTAGCAGCCAAAGCTGATCGCGCCTTTCAACTTCCCGATTCTTATTGAACATTCTCATGGCACCCAGCCCCACCTTGATTCATCCGGTCCCTTCAAAGGCGAATCGACCTCAATCTGCTGTTTCTCAGCACACCGCTGATTTCCGATCATTTGGAACCAAGGTCGCCTTGGTGACGATGCCATTTAGTTATTCGAAATTCCCCTCGATTCAACTGGGCACTCTTTCGGCTTTGTTGAAAGCGCAAGGAATCGGCACCCAGACCTACCACTTTAATCTCCGGTTCGCACATAAGATTGGGGTGCCGTTGTATGAGATCTTGTGTGAGAAACGAGGCCTGTTTGGCGAATGGCTGTTCTCTGCCTTGTTGTTTCGAGATAATCCGAAACACGCCGAATATCCAAAAGTGTTCAAACCCATTTTCGAAAACACGGCCCGAGAAGCCGGGTGTTCTATTGGTCATCTAGAAGAAATCGCCCGCACGATCGCTCCGCAATTTTTAACCTGGTGCCTGACGACAGTGGATTGGAGTCAATTTGACCTGGTGGGATTCACCTCTACCTTCGATCAAAATGTTGCCAGCTTAAGCCTGGCGAAGTTGATCAAGGACGTATACCCCAACGTACGGATTGTTTTTGGCGGTGCCAATTTCGATGGAGAAATGGGACTGGAACATTTTCGGGCATTTCCCTGGATTGATTACGTGGTAATCGGGGAGGGTGAAGAGACCTTTCCTCCATTGGTTCAACGAATCCTTCTTGGTGAAGAAACGGATATCCCTCCAGGAGTGGCCTATCGGCGAAATGGTCAGATTCACTTGACTCCTCAGGATTCTCTGTTCACTCAATTTTCCGAACTTCCACCCCCTGATTATGATGATTATTTTGCCGAACTCCATGAGTTAGCCAGGCAGGGCTCCACCGGGTTAAACCGGATTCTGCTCTATGAAGGATCACGCGGGTGCTGGTGGGGCGAAAAACATCATTGCACCTTTTGCGGATTGAATGCCCAAGCCATGGAATTTCGTGCGAAGACTCCTGCCCAAGTCGCCTCGGAGTTGGACTATCTCTCCAGCCGCTACGACACGACCCGCTTTCGCCTGGTCGATAATATTATTGATATGAAATATGTGGACGGTTTATTTGGGCAACTGGCCCAGCAGCATGTGGACCTGGATGTGTTTATGGAAACAAAAAGCAATCTGAATAAACGGCAGATTCAGACGCTGGCAAAAGGCGGGGTGAAGTGCATGCAACCGGGGATTGAAAGCCTGAGCCTGGCGCAACTTAAGGAAATGGATAAGGGTGTGAGCCCCTTACAAAATATCCAATGCTTAAAATGGAGCCGGTATTACAACATTGATCTCTCCTGGAATCTTTTATTGGGCTTCCCACAGGAAACCGACGCTGATTACCGGCAGCAAATAGAGATGATTCCGGCTTTGGTCCATCTCCAACCTCCGGAGGCTACCGCAAAACTCTGGCTCGAACGGTTTAGCCCTTATTTTAAATGGCCGGAACAATACGGCATTCGCCTGACAGGGCCGGGATTAGCCTATTCATATGTCTATGACGAACGGAAGGTCGATCTTAATAAAATTGCGTATGATTTTGAGTACGAGATCGATTGGAAAGTCGATCCTCAACACTATGAGGAACTCGTCAGACTAGTGCAGGAGTGGAAGCACCGCTATCACTCCCCTAATCGGCCCTTTCTATTCTTTGCGAAAGCCTTGAGCTATCTCACCGTCTATGATGGCAGGGGAACGAGCCCGACCAGTGAACGATTTGAGGGACCATCTGCCTTCATATTGGAATTTTGTAATGAGCAACCCAAATCATTTGAACAGATTCGCAAGGGCTTGCAGGATTCCTCTCTGTCAGGATCTGATGAAGCCGTCATGGTACCTCTTGTCGATATTCTGACGTCACTTCGGGGAAAACGGTTACTTCACGAGGAAGGGGGGCGGTATTTTACGCTGGCCCTTCCGGTAAACCCTCATCGGTGACATATCCGCCTATCGAGTGGGATAAAAATTCCTGTCTCTGGCATCCTTCTATTTTATTTTTTCTTTCTTTCATACACTTACCTATTGGTGCGATTTGTGCAATGTTTTGCAAATAGAGATCAAGAATTAAGACTTTGAAAAATGTTTGACAATCTTTCCTTGCGACGGTAGCCTATTAAGTCGTTCAAGGATCTGCCGAAAACTCTCATAATATGAGATACTTAGAAAAAACGTTGCAGGTTCAAAGTTATTGCCTTCCTCTTCGAGCTGTATTCTTTGCTCGTCAGGTGCTGGTTGTCTCCAGTGTGGTTTTGGCAACATGGGCTTTCTTGCCCCAATCAACCCTTGGGCAAATTTCTACCATACCTTCCCCTCATTCATCTGAGGAACCCCTCACTTTTAATTATTCTCTTGCAAATAGTCCGCAGGGTCCTGAACACTCAACTGTCTCTCAGGAAATATCTCCTCAACGAGAACGAATAGAATCTTCCTACAATGCCCCCAACTCTACCCTAGAAACGCAGTTGGATGGCTCCATCCACGATAATCCTTACTTCGAACAATCAGGCAACCAGGCCGAGCAAAGTAAAGTAGCAATTCCCGTCATCACAGATTCACCCATTGAAGACCTTTCGATCGCTTCGACACCTTCTGTCCTTTCTGATGAGCCTTCAGCTCTTGCCCTCGATGAAAGCAACTCCTTGCACCAACCAGCTTCTTTTAACGATGAGGTCCCTTCACGGAAAGACTCGAACCCATCTCATTCCGAAGCGATAGCAAATACGCATGAAATCCAGAGTCACGCAGCGGACGCCAGAGAACCCGTTGCCCCTTCATTAATTGATCCCCCACAGGAATCTCAAACGAGATCTGCAACAACCTTCCCTCCAAAATTACGATTTAATGCCAAAGACTCCGTTGAGCAACGGTCCCAAGTGTTTCAGGCTCGATTTGCTAGGGTTTTTGATCCTACCTGGGAAGCTCCTCCACAGAAAAAACCAGGAGCGTATGGATCCATTCCCCTTGTCCTGAACGAATCTGTAGAAAAGAACCTCGAATATTTTCAGTTTGGGATTCCGGAACGATTTCAATCATATCTCGATCGGTTTCATCACTATCAAGATCTTGTGGAGCCCGTTTTTCGTGAACTTGGTCTCCCGCAGGAATTAATGTATCTCTCGCTCGTTGAGAGCGGATTCAATCCCCGTGCGTTTTCTCGATCCCGCGCCTCCGGCCCCTGGCAATTTATGAAAGGAACCGGTCGCGTGTATGGACTTGATGTCGATTGGTATTTGGATGAACGACGTGATCCAATTAAATCCACGGTAGCTGCGGCCCATCATCTCCGGGATTTATATGACCAGTTTGGCTCCTGGCCTCTGGCCCTAGCGGCTTATAACGCGGGAAGCGGAAAGATTTCCCGGGCCATCAAAAAGACCGGCACCCGTGACTTTTGGACTATTCGACGGTCACGGCACATAAGAAGGGAGACCAAAGAATATGTGCCTCGCTTTATTGCGGCCACCCTTATCGCGCAAAATCCCACGGCCTATGGATTCAGCACTCCAGACGGCGAACGCCATGAATTTGAAGAAGTCCTGATTACGAAACGCGTTCATCTTTCGGCCGTCACACAACAAACGGGGATTCCGGTTGAGGAACTCCAACGGCTCAACCCGGAACTTCGACGGAGTATCGTGCCCAGTCTCACCGGTCCTGGCTATTACCTGAAGGTCCCGCTCGGGATGGCCTCTCTGGTTGAAGAACACCAGCCAAGACTTGCGGTCTGGACCCAACCTCCTCCGCCGCCAACGGAATGGTATCAGGTCCGGCGTGGAGATAGTTTATCGGTGGTGGCCAAACGGTTTGGCATGAAAGTCAGTCAGCTGAAAGCTATGAATGGCTTAAGAAATAACATCTTACGAGTAGGGACAAAACTCCGGGTGCGAGGAGCCGGGGATGAAGACTATACTGATACCGAAATCAGATGGTATCGCGTCCGATCTGGAGATTCCCTGGGAAACATTGCGACACGATTTGGAATATCGGTGAATTCCCTGATGAGGCTGAACAATCTCTCCAGCCATATCATTCATCCGGGCGACCGATTACGGGTGAAAGAGAAACCTGAAGCGAGCCCTTCAAGCAGGAACGATTCTAAATGGTATCAGGTCCGACGAGGAGATAGCTTATGGACCATCGCCAAACAATTCAGCGTAAGTGTTCAGGAATTGCGGGCCCTCAATAACCTCTCTTCAAGTATCATTCAGGCTGGTCGCATGTTAATGGTAAGCCAATAACCCAATCAGTATGTGAGGCAACGGCTCTCTTCTTATTGTTCCCCTCCTTCGTTCTTAACCGGCTTGGCTTCAGAGGTACCTTTCTTTAATTCTCCAGTGTCTTTCGTTTCCGGTGCGGGAGAATCTTTGGCTTCTTCCGGCGCCAACACCTTCAAACGAAGGGCCGCTTCAGACGCAAACGGAGACAAAGGAAATTCCTGGACAACCTTTTTATATTGAATCACCGCTTCAGCAACGTTCTCCTCCGCCTCTGCGAGCTTCGCCAGTTCAAAAACCACCTGATCTTTATTTAACGCATGTGGATTGGCCAACACAGCTTCAAAGGCTTTCATAGCGGCTTCTCGATTTCCATTGAGCAAATAGGCAAGCCCCAATCGCTGCTGCACCAATCCCACAAAGATGCGATCTTGAGCATATTGCTTGATGAATGAAGTGTAGATATCTATCGCCGCCTGGTAATTTTGCTCCTCCATCAAACTGTTACCCAATAAAAATGCGGATACCTCTGCACTGTCCGTTCCTGAAAATTGGTCAAGAATTTCTTTAAACATGGTTGAGGCTTTTTGAATATTCTCCTGGCCTTTTTTGACATCATCCAATGGGCGATCCAAATAAACTGTTTGCGCTTGCCCTTCTAATTCCCAGGCCTGTTCCTGTTTTTGTTGGTTCAGCCAACTCAACGTGACAATTGCCACAATCACGACCATCACCAGAAGTATCCCGCCCCACACCATCGCCCGGTTCTCTTCCACAAAAAAGAGAAACCGCTCTTTACTGGATAGGAATTGAACTGGTTCCACAGTAGAAGATTTGTTTGAGATGTCTTTAATTTTATATCCCATAATCTTTATTCCCTCTTCCCTCTCGTCCCTAGGACAAATACATAATCAATTTTCTTTCACGAAGGTGTGCTGCCTTATACCCACCTATCCAGATCATGTCAAACTGTATTCCACACTATTCCAATAGAGTTGACAAGGCCTAACTCCCTGTTATAATGGAAAAATTACAGCAATTTAGAATTTTTCAGGCGGATAGCTCAGCTGGCAGAGCGCTGCCTTTACACGGCAGATGTCGCAGGTTCGATCCCTGTTCCGCCTACCAATATTAATTTGGCATGTGGCCTGCTCGATCTGATATATTCAGCAGTTCTTCATCAACTCGATTTCCTCTTTGAATGAATGAGTGGGCTATTTGCCCAAGATCACAAAAATTTTCGGGGCCGTCGTTCAGCTAGGTTTAGGACGCCAGATTGTCAATCTGGAGGTCGCGGGTTCAAATCCCGTCGGCCCCGCCATTCCTCATCTCCCATTGGTTTGTTCGGTAACAATTTCCCCCGTTTAACTTCAGACCAGCCTAAAGGAGGTCAAAACACAGCCTATGTCCTTTGCTGCTAATCCTTCTGAACTCTTTGGGTCCTTGGGCCTTCTTTCCATTGTCATTCTTCTTGTTCTGACGATTTTTTCGGTGGTTTCCTGGGGAATCATCGTGAATAAGTTCCGGCGTTTTGGGCGCATCCGGCAAGAAGAATCAAAATTTCTACAACTGTACGAACGAAACCCTGTTGATCAGCTAACCTTAAGAAATCAGGCTCAAACATTAGCCTATAGTCCAAGCTCTGCGGTCTATCTCGGCATCACAGACCGCTTACCAGCACCCTCAGACCTCTTTGCCTCGCAAACTCCCCTGGAGCCTCAACCGGCAGAACGCTCCCCTAACCGACAGTATCTCGAAAAGGTCGCTCAATACATCATTCAGAACCACATCAACCATCAGGAAGCCTATTTGCCGTTTTTGGCGACCACCGGAAACCTGACTCCTTTTATTGGGCTCCTGGGTACGGTATTGGGAATTATCAATGCCTTCAGAGAAATCGGCGTTCAAGGCTCCGCAAGCATTGCCGCAGTCGCCCCCGGGGTTGCGGAAGCTCTAGTGGCTACGGCTGCGGGGTTATTTGCTGCAATTCCTGCCGTGATCGCCTACAACTATTTTCTGTCCAGAATTCGGAAAATGGCCTTTCGGGTTGAAGCCTTTACCATTGAATTTCTCAATACCGTTGAAGAATCTGAAAAAGCCTTTGAAGTGGAAGTGGCCCGATGACCGTTGGATCAAAACCTCGACAATTTCTCGCTGAAATCAACGTCATCCCTCTGGTTGATGTCGTCCTGGTTCTCCTGGTGATATTTATGGTTACGGCGCCGATGCTGCATCGAGGCCTGGATATTAACCTCCCCACCACGACCGCCAACAATATCAAAGCTGAAGAACGTTTGATTGTGACGATTCAAAAGGATCACACCTTATCACTCGGCAACGATACCATCAGTTTGGTTGACCTGCGAGCCAAACTACAGGAAGCCAAAGCCGAAAACCCATTGATTTCTGTCTATCTTCGGGCAGATCAAACGGTCACCTATGGAACCGTCGTGCAGATCATGGATGAGGTCAAGGGGGCCAAAATTGAACGCCTCGGTATGATAACCGGCCCCAAAATTGAAACGATTGAGGAAGAAAAAATCGGGACTTCCCGCTAAGCTTTCTGCCAATGGGACATGCTGAATCCCCAAGTCTTATTTCCCTTGGGCTCGCTACTGACGTTTCTCAAGAGGGTTCCTCGTTCCGCTGGGGACTTGTCACCTCATGCTTTCTCCATGCCCTCGTCATAGTCATAGCCGTGTTTTTACGATTTCAAACTACCATGGAAGAACCATTCCGGGCCATCGATGTGGCTCTTATTTCATTACCAGATCCACAGACTTCTGCTCCAAGCAAAGCAAAAGTTTCACGCCCAACGCCTGCTCCACCAAAAACCCAACCAAGAGAAGCAACGCTTCCCCCCTTGCCAACCCAAACCGCTACTGAGCGATTATCGGAGTTGTTGGGAGGTGCCGTGGGCTCGATCGTGGTTCCTCACAAACAAGAAGTGACCTCTCCAGCAACACCGCCCCAGAGCTCCGATCAAAATCCCCCGAAGGACCAGTCACCCTTAATTGAAAATCTTCGACTGCCCTCCGCCGCTCCACAACTTTCACGGCCGGAACACTTGCATACCACGGAGCGAATAACAATTCCCAAAACCGATCCAACGCTTCCCAAACCCATCACCCAATCAACTGCCCTGCCTCCTGAACCTAAAGAACCGGAAGCACCCCCACAACCAGCCAAAGTAAAACCGGCCGTCAGGCCGGCTCCCGCAATACCTGAATTGAGTCCGGTGACCCCATTCAAGAGAACTGAAAAGGAGACAAGACCCGACGACTTTTCGACTTCGAAAAATCTTGAAGAATCATTTAAACGCCCCATCCCGGAAATACCGCCTCCCCCACCTACTCCAAAAATTCAAAGGAAGCCCAAGCCACTCCTGCCGCAACGGGAAAAGTCTTCCGTTCCCGAAGTGTCAGCTCCTCAATTGGCCAAAATCAATCCATCCCAGCCAATGGAAAAGCTTCCCCAACGTGAGAAAATGTCGAAAATGATGGAACAATTACTTGGAGAGGTCAAAGTTCCAAATTTGAAACCGTCTCAGGCCACCCCACTCGTTCAACAACGGGTGCCCTCTTCCCCCCCATCGACCAAGCCGGTTCAGTCGGAAATTGATCAACAAATCGCGAAATTATCCATTCCCAACGTCACTCCGGTCGAATCGATTAAAAAGCGCCTAGAACTGCTCGAGGTGCCATCCGCCTCAAACTCAGGAAGTAGTGCATCTCAGGCTTCTCCTGGTAAAAATCGATATCTGGCGATGGTCCAGGACAAAATTGATCAACAGTGGATCGCCCCTCCACTTGTGGCAAGCGCTCCAGTCGTGGTGCTCAAATTCCGCATTTCCCGATCTGGAGAAATTTCGAATATTCACATTGATGAAAGTTCAGGAAATGGATACTACGACTCCGCCGCCCAACGCGCGGTGTATGCCGTCAACCCTTTACCACCTTTTCCTGCCGATATTTCGGATTCATTTTTCGAGGTACGGTTTCGATTCATCAAAGATTAGAAGGACATCCGCTTTATGATGAAGAAAGTACTCCAGCCTCTGTATAGCATCCTGATTCTTGTCGTCCTTGGCGTAGCTTCCTTATTACCGGCCTCTCTTCGCGGAGAGGAGGCAGATCTCAAAGCCACGCGTTCCGAGTTCCAAAAAATCCCGATCTGGGTGATGGGGTTTTCTCCCGTTCAACGGGATGCAGGACTTTCAGAACACATGCAGTCCCAAGTCGCGTCAGTTCTTAAAGCGGACCTCACCCGCTCACAAATATTTTCTGTTGCTGAATTGCCTCCAGCGAAAGGCGAATTTTCAGAGAATAAGTGCATGAGTCTTTCATCCACCTTGGCACAGAACTACCAAAAGGTGACCGTCTCAACATGGGGGAGAATCGGGGTAGGAGGAACCTCAACGGGAGTCCAGGGACTCATCCTTGATGCATGCGCATTTGATCCCGGGCAGCAGGATGTTCTGACCGGGAAACGGTACTTCTCCCTTAAAACAACAGAGACCCTCATTCGCTTAATGGCCCATCGGTGGGCAGACGAACTCGTCTATCGATACACCGGGGAACAGGGTATTGCCAGAACGAAAATCGCGTTTGTGGGTCAAAAAGACAATGGACGAGAGCTCTTTGTCATGGATTACGATGGATATGATCCGCAGCAAGTGACCGCTGACGGGTATCTCAACCTCATGCCTACCTGGGCCCCGGACCGTAAAACCCTAATTTATACGGCATATCGGGATCGCAAACAGCAAATTATGAGGAGAGAACTAGCCACCGGTCGAGAGGAAGTCTTGGTACCGCCCACCAGTCTGAATATTACCGCCAGCTTTACTCCGGATGGAAAATCCATCACCTATGCCGCTGCCCAAGATGGCAACTCGGATATTTATCAGATAGAATTGGACAGTAGAAGCGTGAAGCAGTTAACCTCCCACAATAGTGCGGATTTGTCCCCATCTTGGTCTCCGGATGGGCGGCATCTGGCTTTCACCTCAGATCGCGGTGGCCGCCCCCAAATTTACATTATGGATGCCGATGGCTCAAACGTTCGACGGTTGACCTACGATGGAGACTATAACGCCGCGCCAGCCTGGTCTCCCAAGGGGGATTTGATTGTGTATGTGTGCCGGATACCAAACGAAGGGTTTAAATTATGCCGCATCAGTCCGAATGGCGAACAACGGAAACAAATCACAAACGGGCAGAGCATTGACGACTCGCCCTCCTGGGCTCCAAATGGGCGACATATCGTGTTCAGTTCAATTCGAAAAGGACAAAGTCAATTGTACATCATCACCAGCGAGGGAGCCGGATTGGAAAAAATTTCCTTGGCAGGCGAACATCTCAGTTCTCCCTCTTGGTCACCATTTCAACCATAACCCACACAAGACCACAACCGTGATATTCCAAAAAAGGAGTCGTCGTATGCGTCCAGTCATTCATTTAATTTCACTACTTGGCATTCTCGGTCTTTCACTCGCCGGAATAACCGGATGTGGAGAAAAGCGGATCCACGTCTCCACCGTTTCCGGTACCCCGGGCGAAGAGACAAGTTCGTCGGCATCAGCTACAGATACTTCAGGCTTACTGGCTACCTCGGTGGAAGAATCTCCCCTTACCGGACAAACCTCACTCCCTGCGGAAGCTCAGGCGGATGCGGTTCAACCAGTCGCGCCGGTTGAACCTCTGCAGGTTGCCCAGGAACCGTCCATGCCTGCCTATACCGACGAATCCTTCATGAAGGAACCCCTTTCAGAGATTCCTTCTGAAGTGGACTTTGCTCCGGCCGTAGTCGAAGACACAGGTTCTCTGGAACCTTCAACCAATGGGAAAGACATCTTAAGTCAATCCAGTTCTTCAACCATGAACGGTTTACCCAGAGACGAGGCTGAGGCTTCTCCGTTTTCCGCCCAGGCGGCGTTTCAAGATGATCTCTCAAGTCCGCAGGTCGGAATGGAACCGGTTCGGGAAAGTTTTCAAGTGGCGAAAGCCGAACCATCAGACATACTTCGACAACAGTTGGATAAAATTAAAGAGGAGGAATTAGCCACAGCCTCCGCTGGCTTAGAGGATGTGTTCTTTCAATTTGATAGTTGGTCTCTCACCGCAGAAGCCAAGGACTCCCTTGAACGAGACCTAGCGTGGCTTACCACCTCCCCGGCTTCCCAATTAGTCATTGAAGGGCATGCCGACCAGCGTGGAACCCAAGCGTACAACATGGTTCTAGGCAAAAGACGGGCGATGGCCATCCGTGATTATCTCTCCCAATTAGGCGTAGATCCCTCACGATTGTTTGTCATTTCCTATGGAAAAGACAAACCTTTCTGCCAAGACACGACAGAAGTCTGCTACCAACTTAACCGACGAGGACATTTGCTGGTTCAAAATTAACAGCCTCTTCAATCGACCGATTCTGTTTAGTGTGGAGGAATAATTACAGCGTGAAAACAGTGCTGATCTTTCGATATTTTTCAAGATTGTGGCTATCACCCTCTTCCCTCAAGCGAATATTGGCGTATGGCATCTGCGGCTTGTTCGCTACCGGTTGTGTGGCGCAACAAGCCGACCTTGCTCGAATCCAAAAGGACTTGGAACTACAAATTGCCAAAATCAAAGATGAAAAAAAGGCACTGGGTTTACAAGTTGAGGAGACCAAGGCGCAACTCATCAAGATGAATGAGGAAGCTCAAAAAACTCGAGGCAATCTGGCTTCTATCAACCAGAAAGCCACGCTCCTTCAAGAGAAGGATGTCGCAAGTCTCTACGGCAAACTCGAGGAGACTGAAAAAAGTATCAATGACCTGAGAAAGGACTTTACCAACCAAACAGAAGTTCTAAAATCTGAAGTCCAATCGATTCAAACGACCATTCAAACGCACGGGAACGACCTGCAAACCGAGAAAACTCAC
>Ga0224505_10000443_pt1 | contig 28229 bp, 21 predicted proteins | sample SF_Jan12_sed_USG_FD_169102 | JGI IMG/M metagenome (GOLD analysis project Ga0224505, IMG submission 169102) | Sediment microbial communities from San Francisco Bay, California, United States - SF_Jan12_sed_USGS_4_1 | ecosystem: Environmental > Aquatic > Marine > Sediment | place: USA: California... | reverse complement strand
CCCATATCGCCAAAAAGATGGTGGTTGAATATGGCTTCGGCGAGATCATGAAGAACAAGAGTCTCGTGGTGTTGCAGGATTTCGCCCTGACCTCGGGCGGCGACGTACTCGATGATATACAGAAAATCCTGGATAATGCCAAGGAGGCCAGCGCGGAAGTTATTTCCACCAACAGGGAGGTATTGAACCGCCTTGTGGATAGGCTCGAGAAGGAGATTCTCATGAATGGAGACAGCCTCGCGTCCTTTTTCAAAGAAAACCCTCTAACCTGAGGTGTAGCATGTCTTTTTACACCGTCATCAAGACTGAACTATCCAACAAGAAGTACCTTATCTGCGCCCTTTCGGAGATGAAGAAGCGGGGCGAGATCACCAGCTTTCTCGAGAACGAGCGCAAGGAAACCATCGAAGTTGACCGCGACGGCGACATCATGACCATCGCCAAGGAAAAGACCGGGCAGAACTTCGAGCTGGCGGGCGACAACCAGGTAGTGCAGAAATTCTCGAACCGGTTGAAGCAGTTCTATGCCTACGAGTCGATAAAGGACAACCTCCCCCTCGATTTCGAGATAGCCACGGAAACGGAAACTGAAGGCGAGATACGGATACTGTTGAAAGGGTGACCCAATGGACCGCGAGATCAGACTGAAAATTGGCCGCGACGGCAAGGTGGAGATCGACTCCAGCATCTTCGAAGACTGCAAGGACGTGGCGGCGCATTTAACCAAAATCCTCGGAACGGCGGAGAGCTTCACGGTAAAGGATGAGTTCGACCGTGAAGTCAGGATCAAGGTCGACACGGAAAAATAGACATGGGGGAGAATGATCGCCCTGCCCTGAATATACACGCGGTATTGTCCGACTCCCGGGTGAACGGTCCAGGCGCGAGGATGGTGGTTTTCTTTCAAGGGTGCGCCAGAGGATGCCGTGGCTGCTTTAACCCGGACACCCATCCGGACGAAACACGAGACCTTCTCACCGTTGACCAGATATTCCAAAAATACTATTCCGGCACTATTGAGGGAATTACCGTAAGCGGTGGCGAACCTTTTCGCCAGCCGGAGGGCCTGCGCAACCTTCTCAGCGCCGCACGAGAGGTTTATGGCCTGACTACCGTGGTCTACACCGGATATTTGCATGAGGAGCTGAAGGGGTCGCCGACCGCGGCCGAATGCCTTAAGTTCATCGATGTCCTCATCGACGGCCCCTATGACGAGGAGAACAAAGAGGAAACCCTTCTGGCGCGCGGTTCGACGAATCAAAAGTTTCATTTCTTGACGTCCCGTTACACCGTCGACGACTTCTACATGCCCGGCAGGGTCGAGGTCACCATTCGCAAGGACGGTACGGTTACGGAGACAGGCTTCAGCCGGATAGAGGTGAAGTGAGGATGAGATGGCAAACATCGAAAACCTGCGAAGTTCGCTTCTAGCCCTGAAAGATTCCTCGGACCAGGTGACCCTTAGGTCCACGCTTCCCGGCCTCCTGAGGGATATCCCCTCAACTATCGAAAATCTGGATTTGTTCGATCTGGGGCTTGAGTTGGTTAATCGTATTGCCGAACCGACGGTCCGAAGGACGGTAATTCACGACTTTATCAAACTCATTCCGGAAGGTAGTCTTTTCGCCCCTTTGTTCATGAGGTCCATGGAAACGGCGATCATCGCCGCCGATGCCATGGGTGAAGGACAGCATCGGACCCATGAGCTCCTTAAACTTGTCCACGAGCTCCCGTCAACGGAAGAGTTTCTCGACCTTCGCCGCTTGGCCTGGAGGCTCGCTCTCGGTCTTCCCGACAAGCCTCGATTCAACAAACCTTCGCTGAAAACCGTCGCCTGGGAGCTTCCCAAGTCGAGCGATTACCAGTTTTATCGGCGTTTCACTCTACTGGGCGTCGCCAAGGAACTCCCCCGGGAAGCCGAATTCCTCGACCTGTATGAGGATGCTATCAACCTGGCATTGCAGGCAATAGAGGTTATAGAGGAACCGTATTACCGGAAATACGCGCTCCTCTATATAGCCGAGGAACTAAGATCAAGGGAGGACTTCCCCGAGCTCTACCGGCGCGTGGTAACTGAGGCAAGGAATGCGGCGTTGAGCATCGAGGACCAGTTTGCCCGCGAACATGCGCTGGTAGAGGTCCTGAAAGAGCTTCCCAAAACCTCGCAGTATACCGACCTGTTGATGGAAACCGTTGAGCAATCGCTGGAGTTTTTCACCATACGGAAGTGGCTTGAAGACGTGGAGGCTACCGACGTCGTCGATTTTGTCCTCTCCGCCGAAGAGCCCGGCATGAAGGAATCCAAGAAGAACCGCTACTCCCGCGAAAAGTATTCGACCATCCTCGCAGCTGAGCTTGACAAATTCAGGGAACAACTAAGTGATGTCCGGTTCATCGAGGTTCTCAAACCTTATACCCACGTATGGATTCAGCCAAAGCGTCTGAGGGAAGCCGTTCGCAAGGTAGTTGCCCACCTTGAGGCGCTCAAGGACAGGTATCACGGAAGAGAGATAGAGCGGCCCGTATTCCTGCATGAGTTCCACCCGGCCAGTGCACATGCCACCAGAAAGAAGACCGCCGAAAAAGACTGCATATCCATCGATCTTGGGGCAACGCATACCGTTATCATGCGCAAGAAAGGAAAGGAGCAGCCGGATTTCATCTCTCTGCCTTCCATCAGTCGCCGGAACGATTCGGTACACCTTATCCCGACGCTGCTGGGCAGCGAGACAAATGCCATTGGTGCGGAAGTCCTTGAGGAAAATCCCATATCCAACATCAAGCAGTTGTTGCTGGATCGAAATCCCAGGGGCAAAGAATATATGGAACGTTTTTTCAAGACCCTCTGCCAGCACCTGAAAAAAGCAACGGTGACCGGCGGGTGGTTTTCGATGGTCTCGAAGAGCATGACGGAGGTTGTCTACCTCAGCGCGCCGGTAGGTTTTCAGGGCTACAAGAAGGCCATGAAGGAGATGGCGCGCAAGCAGATCAGTGGCGCGGAGATAGAGCTTATCGAAGAGCCGCTGGCCGCGGCTATCGGCTACCAGGTGGTCGAGGAGAGAGACAAGATAGTTCTTATCATCGATTTCGGCGGCAGTACGCTCAACACCATGATCGTCAGGGTCAATGTAGATGAGATTCATGTCGTGGCCAAGCCTGAGCGGGCGTTGATGCTCGGCGGGCACGATATAGACCACTGGCTGGCGGAACATCTGGCCGAAAAAAGCGGCCTTGCGACGGAGACATTGCCTTATCGACTGCTCACCCAGGCCGAAGAGATCAAGATAGAGCTGTCTCGGAAAAATGAAGTGCCCTTTGAATGGGAGGGGCGACATATCTGCGCGATAACACGGGAAGAGCTGGAAGACATCCTCGATCAGCATGAATTCTACAAGAATGTAGATCGCACCATCTCGAACGTTCTTAAAAAAGCCGAGAAAGTAGGTGTCAGAAAGGATCGTATAGAGTCGGTTCTGATGACGGGTGGCTCATCGCTGATACCGTCATTCAGGGACAAGATAGGACATGTATTCCCGGAGCTGAGGCGGCATAACCTGATTTATGACCATAGCCCTTTTACTGCCGTAGCCCTTGGAGCAGCCCTCTATGGGACAAAAGAGATTTCCGACAGGCATCTCAGCATGGCTTATGCGGTACGCCATACCAGCACTGACCCGGATACCCCTTTTACCTACAGTATCGTACTGGAAAAAGGCGACTCGCTACCCCTTGAAAGAACCTTTAAAATTAGTGCGTCACACAAACTCGGCCTGCAAAGCGAGATAGACCTTCAGTTGTTTGAGGTCCCGGAAAATCTTGTCGTCCGACGATGGGTCGCCGAATCCGGTGTTGAATATATCAGGCAAGAGCTGCAGCAGACGAAGGATGTTCAACTGTCGGCATTGAAAACCCTGACGCTCGCCTATGACGTTATCCTGCATGACGAAGTCGAAATAACATTGCATGTCACCGAGACGGGACAGCTGTCCGTCGGCTACGGCGCCGGCAGGAACAGACGGCTGGACGCGGGAATCCTGCTGCGCTGATGATAAACCTGTTCATACTTCGAGACTGACGGCCGAGGTTTTCTCGTGCCGTCAGCCCTTGCCCCTTTAATTCCCTATCGCCACGTCCGTCTTATAGGTCTGGCACGCCTGCGAGCAACGAGTGCAATAATAGGTGTGGTTAAGATCATACTCCTTGAACACCGGGCAGGTTTCGCAGAGGCACCCCTTTTCCCACTTGATCACCTTGCTTGCCCCATTGAGGGGGAAGCAATAGCCGATCAAGTCGTCCCCCTTGACATAGCTTGGACACCGTGCACACAAACATTTGCCGACAACTTCGTTCTGCTTCTTTTCGTATTCCGCCCTGCTGATACCCTCTTCTCCAAACTTGTCGTATTCGCTGAACGCCATCGTCCACCTCCCTTGAATAAAGTTCACTACTGTCAACTTAACATGCTAACGCCTTCTGTCAAGGAGGTGTAAGACGTCATTATTACAGCGTTTTTTGCCGTTTATCGTAGCTGCGTAAATTTTATTCGACAATTTTGCAGGATATGCTATTACTATTACACAGTCTAACCTTAACTATTTGACTTCAAACGACTTTACCCCCTTATGAGAGAATTGCGATGGATAACCAAGCAAAAGTAGTTGCGGAGATTATCGATGACCTGCGCAGGGTATTTCAGGTCACAAACGAGCATTCCAAGCGGGCCCAGCGAGAGACAGGCGTGACGGGCCCGCAGCTCTGGGCGATAAAAACCATCGCTGAGTTCGCTCCGATCAATGTCTCTGAACTGGCCCGTCGCATGTACCTGCACCCTGCAACAGTGGTAGGAATCATCGATCGCCTTGAAGCCAGCGGCCTTGCAGAACGCAAACGCTCCCGCGATGATCGGAGAGTCGTCATGGTGGGGCTGACGGCAAAAGGTAAGGAGCTGGTCGCCCAATCTCCGGAGGTAGCCCAGGGAATCCTGGTGAAGGGACTGGAAAGGTTATCGGCAGGTGAGCTTACGAATATATCTACCGGATTAAAGCGGCTGGTTTCTATCCTTGGGGCTCGGGAGATCCCTCCTCAGCTAATCCTCACTTCAGAATATAACCTGCCGGAGAACCAGTCTGGCACTGGCATATAGTAAAAAAGCCCTTTAAGATCAGAAATTACTCTTCGATCCGGCCAGTGAGATGGAAGCGAGAGGTTCTCGTATTATTGAAGCAAAGAATACATGCTGTAACCCAAAAAGACGATCCCTGCGACCAGATTGATTTTTCTGGTTTTTTCGGAATAACGAGGTATAAAGACAGCGTCAATTCTGATAAGTTCTGTCAATCTGTTTCTTACAAATGATGCCATTATAAGAATCAGGCCATAGATTGCGCCCCCAACGTTAACGATAATATCCATAATTCACTTCCTGTAGATCGTTTTAGAGTAGATCGCGAATTAAATCCCTGAAATTTCCGCACACTTGCGGTAAAGAAAAAGGGGGAGGCCAAAGCCTCCCCCGACGAATAGATGCGTGGTATATCGATACCTAGGGATTCTTTATATCTGCCTTCGGCCCCAGATAATACCACCAGTTCAGCACGCAGCAGACGGCATAGAATATGCCAAATCCGATAAGTGCATTCTGCGGTGTTCCTGCCTTGATCTGCTCACCGATAATCTGGGGAGCAAGGTAGGCGCCGTAAGCAGCAACCGCCGAGGTCCAGCCAAGAACCGGGCCGGCCTGCTCTTCATTAAAGACCATGGCGATGGTGCGGAAGGTCGAACCGTTGCCGATACCCGCGCCAAGGAACAGCCCCATGAAGCTGAAGAAGAAGGGCCAGAAGTAGATTTCGGGGTTAGGTACCTGGAACGCCTTGTTCATGTAGTAGGCGGCGCACCCCGCACTGATCATCATAAGGTACGAGCAATACTGGGTAACTCTTGCACCACCAAGTTTGTCGGAAAGCCAGCCGCCGGGAGGGCGGATGATCGCTCCGATAAACGGTCCGATCCAGGCAAAGGTCAGCGCGCTGGGACCGTTGGCATTAACCGCCGCGTGACTCCACACTCCGGTTGCAGGATCAAGCACGTGCTGGAAGCCGAAAATAACCTTGATCGAAAGGGCGAAGGCTGCCGAGTAGCCGATGAACGATCCGAATGTCATGGTGTAGATAACCGACATGACCCAGGTGTGCTTGTTGTTGAAAATCTTGAACTGCCTTGCGAGGTTCTGCTGGATGGATGGAGGAGTGAGGTACCTCATGGCCATGAGCACAAAGAAAAGAATCGCCGGAATAACGATCCACTTGCTCAGCAGACCCAGTCCGGTAGGTGCCGGCAGCAACAGATAGAGACCGACACCCGCAACGATGAAACCGATAACGAGCAGATAGGTGATTTTGAAAAAGGCCGTCACGGGATTCCCGATGTCGGGAGAGACGGACTCTGTCCTGATGTTGTTCATACCGAACCAGCTTGCAAAAGCAAGCGGAACCAGGAAAATAAGCCAGACGAATCCGCCGTTCTGTATCCAGGTTTGGGATCCGGCGGGGATCTTGCCTATCAGCGTACCGCTGGTCTTCTGAAGTACCATCGGGTCGCCGCTGATAGGACCCAGGAGGGCAAAGGTCATCACCAGCGGAATCAGGATCTGCATGGTGGTAACACCAAAGTTACCCAAACCGGCGTTGAAGCCAAGGGATGTTCCCTGCACTCTCTTGGGGAAAAAGAAGCTGATGTTGCTCATGGAGGAGGCAAAGTTACCGCCACCGAAACCGGACAGGAAGGCCAGGGCCTGGAATATCCAGAGAGGGGTATTGATATCCTGCAGCGCAAAAGCCGTACCGATGGCCGGAATCATAAGGAGTGCAGTCGTAAAGAATATGGTGTTCCTGCCGCCAGCCAACCTGATCATGAAGGAACTGGGAATCCTGAGGGTGGCTCCCGTAAGACCTGCAATTGCCGAAATGGTAAACAGCTGCGGCTGCGTGAACGGGAAACCAATGTTGAGCATCTGTACTGTGAGGATGGACCACATCAGCCAGATGGCGAATCCGTTAAGCAAACAGGGAATCGAAATCACAAGATTCCGTGTCGCTATCTTTTTTCCTGTTGATTCCCAGAAACTATTATCTTCTACTCGCCAATCTCTAATATCTGCCATGATGTCTCCTTGCTATAACCGTTGTGACTCTTGTGAGCGTCCGTCATTTGGGGTCGCTCACTGGTTCTGAGTCGCAATAGCCTTCCTCCTGCGGAATGCCGAAAAGTCGGAAAATCCCGAGTTTCGACGACATTCATTCTGCTACTGCAGCTACTACTCTGTAGTGAGCCGCCTGTATACGCATCCGCATGAGGTTCTTGCGACCCGATAGGATAATCCTATAACCCTCTTTAAGTTTCTCTTTTCTAGACTTTTTATACGCATATGTCATCTGCTGGGCTCCCTATCACCTCCTTTTAAGCAAGATTTTATTCTGAAGAATACGACCTACTAATACCTATGATGCTTACGATATACGTTGTATCGCATGCCCGATCTATGGCGGCTGTTCTGGCGAACTGTAGTCGCGGCGCCTTGATAATCGACCTTTTAGCGCTATGAAACCATAAGGCATGTGGCAACTAAATGCAACTGAAAATATTTGATGGCAGACAATATTTTCACATGATATTGGCATACAAATGAAGCATAGGTGTCAAAGTGATGCGCACATGGATAGAAGAACAATTATTTCGGAACCGGCAGTTGCCCAACCGCTAGGCGAGTGGCATTAGAATTGGTAGGGCCCATCGTTTGACGAGAAAAACCCACGATGCAGATTTTGGTGTGTCGACTATCTCTGCTCAGTGGATTCAGGCGCAGCAAGACTGACTGTTATTGTCATATTAGTAACACAAGGTCTTGCTGTTATAGCCTGTTAAAAATAAGGATATGCCAGATAGCCAACCAGTAGTAGGCCGATGACAAGATTCAACGGTCTTGTTGCAGCGGAGGGGTTAGGTATGAAGAGGGCGTCAATCCTGATTGCGTTGGTGAATGCGTTGTGAATAAAGGTAGCGGCAATAAGAGTAACACCGTAAAGAATGCCGCCGACAGTAATTATGAAATCGAGCATAGAAAATGCGGGGGAAGGCTGCCCTTCCCCCGTCTATCCTTGGAATAATAGAAGCTAATAAGCAACCTGACACGTCTTACTGTCAGGTAGTCTTTGTCTAATATGTTATGGGTTTGCGCTTATGTACTTCTGCCGGTCGGACTCGGATATCCTGTCCCACCAGGTCTTACCGACGCCCCAGTCACCGCGCTCGGCACCAGGTTTGGTATAGTAAACCCAGTTGATGAGAGATCCAACCGCATAGAAGGCGATGGCACCCCAGAAGAAGGCATTGGCTGAACCGAACTTGGTGATAGAGGCGCCTATCAGAGACGAGAAGATAAAGGGACCGTACGCGGCCCATGCAGCCGTCCAGCCTAGGAGCTGAGAACCCATCCGCGGATTGTAGGCGTAGACGATAGGGTACTGACGGAAAGTGGCAAAATTACCAATTCCTGCCATCAGGAACATCCAGAGCATGATCGCGACAAACCCTGTAAATTGATCGATGGATGTGGGCGTCAGGTAGCCGCCGAATATCAGGGCTAATGCGCCTGCCATCAGACCCATACCTGAGAGCTGAGTGAAGACGCTACCGCCCCACTTGTCCGACAGCGGGCCACCGACAAAACGAATGATAGACCCGATAAAAGGTCCCATCCAGGCATACTTTAACGGATCTGGCGCCATAGCCAGGTCCATGCCAGGGATGTTTCCATAGATGGTCTTGATCATAAGCGGGAATGCAGCTGAATATCCGGCAAACGAGCCGAAGGTCATGATATAGGTCCAGGTACACAGCCAGCCATGTTTATTGTCCGTCATATTCTTGACCATTGTCCCGATGGACGTCTTTTTCAGGGGAATACTACGCAAGTATATCCAGGAGATGACTCCGGCGACAAAAAGCCATGGAACGTACCAGAAAGCGGCGTTCTGGAGCCAGATGTCCTTCTTGATAACTTTCTTGACGGTCAGATCGGTGACAACACCGGCTTCGTTCTTCTTGACTTCGACCTTCAGTCCTTTAGTCAGCTCGCTTTCCGTAAGGACAACATTCTGAACCGCCCCGGCCTCATTTTTCACAACGGTTATGACTTGGGCGAGGTCCTCTTTGGCGACAACAACATCTTTAACGACACCAGCTTCTTTGGTGATCTTCACGTCAAAGACCGGCGTGGCCTTTGTGAAGATCTGCGGCGCACCTGCCGCGCCAATAACGGAAAAGCCGATTATCCACGGGGTCACAAACTGAACAAGGCTTACACCGAAGTTACCGATGCCAGCCTGAAGTCCCATGGCCGTGCCCTGCAGCCGCTTCGGAAAGAAGAGACTCGTAGAGGGCATGAAGGACGAAAAGTCGCCTCCACCAAATCCGCAGAGGAACGAGATGATCAGAAAATGCATATACGGTGTTTCGGGGTTTTGCACCGCGTAAAACAGCCAGACCATCGGAAGGATTTTAAGAAATGCTGCAATTGACACCACTATTCGTGTACCGAATATCGGGATTAGGAACGCATGTACGACGCGCATACTCCCGCCGGCAAGGCCCGGCATCGCCGCGAGCCAGAAGAGCTGCATTGTGTCAAACTTGAAGCCGATTGCAGGTAGCCTAACGACAACGGCACTCATCACAAACCACGTAGCAAAAGAAGCGATCAGGCCGAACGTAGTCACGGCAAGCGTCGCCCAAGCGCGGCTCGCCCCCTGCTCTTTCCAGAATTGCGGATTTTCAGGTTCCCATTTAGCTAGATAAGACATTCGAAAAGCCCCCTTGTAGACAAATCATTTGTAAGGTGAATAATTGTTAATCAGAAAATTGGTACAAAAAAAGGCGGGCTAGAAGCCCGCCTTTTCTTATTTGTACTGCACTATATTTTCTGTTCGACTATCTCGACTGTACCACCGCACAACCTGGTAGGGTCTGCTGAGGTACTTGTAGATGTTGATGACGAAGAAGTGTACCAGCCGCGTGAACGGAATCAACGCGACGATGACCATGGCGTTGATGATGTGCAGCTTCGTAAGAAGCGGCAGGTTTGCCACCAGATCAACGTTGGGATTCAGCGCGATGATCGACCACAGGTACGGAGCAGCTGCGGCAGCATACCAGTTGGAACCCCACTTGTAGAGGATAGCCGTCAGTACGCCGGTGATAACCTGAATCAGCAGCACGAGGAGCAGAAGTGCATCCCACTGGCTGGTTACTGCCTTGGCACGGACGTTGGTCAGCCTGCGGTAGATCAGTGCTACCAGGCCGAACAGCGCCAGAAGACCCATGGCCAGACCTGTCACCTCAAGGATGATCAGCCGGATCGGGGAACCGTTCCATGCCAGCAGGCCAGCGGGAATCAGGAACCCGAACAGGTGGATCAGCAGTACGGTGATGATACCGTAGTGCCAGGGAAAAGACCCGAAGAACAGGGTCTTGTTCTCAAGAAACTGAGACGACTGCGTCGACCAGGTGAACCGGTTGGAGTTGTACCTGTAGATCGCTCCGGCGATGCCTATGACCAGCAGGACATAGGGCAGAACGCCAAATAACAGGGTATTCATCAATTAATCTCCTTTTCGTCTTTGATGTCTCTGTCAAGAATCTTGTAGATGGCGTTGATCAGATGCTTGTACGCGTTCTTCCGTGCCTGGAAATTTCTGTCGAGCTTTTCCATGGCCTGGATGACGTAGCTCTTTACAAAGTTCTTCTTCAACGCCTCGTTTTCAAGGTGACCGACGAACCGAAGGATTACCGAGAGGTTGTCAGGGAGTTCCCCTTTGGCGACATCGTCATAGGGGAACCCCTGCTCCCGATACATCGTCTTGATGGTGAGCAGGTTCCTGGCCCTCTTGAAGCCTTCAAGAACATAGTATCCCATATCGAGGGTCGTTTCCGACGTAAGCTCGAAGGTATAGGAGTACAACTCCTGAAGGCTGCCGAGGGTCAGCCTGTCCACATCCTTCTTGAATGAGTTGAGCTCGCGGGCCACCTCTTCCGGATAGTTTCCTCTGGTGACGATATCGATACATTCGTCAATGAGGGACCGGACATCCTCGTGAGGATAGGCCAGCAATACACCGAGGTTTGTATAAAGCTTTCTGAGCTCGACCATTTCGCCTATTACCACTGCCTTCCGATAAGCTCCTTCTTCTTCGTACCGAAGCCGACGGTGCCCCTCTTCTCATACATGGTCCTCGGGTCGACCGTGCTCTTGCTCTCACGATGCGTCTCGGGGATAACGAACCTTTCCTTGTATGTGGCGAGGGTGTTCAGCCTCGTGATCTCGTCGGAATCCTGGGCAGTAAGGCCCACCTCGGAAAGCGCCTTCTTGACATCGCTCTCGCTGATGTCGCCTACGCGCTTGAAGCGCTGATGCATCCTGACCGCCATCTGCTTCTTCAGCGACTCGATGACAGGGGCCTCGTTTCCGGCGCTGAAAAGGTTCGCCAGATACTTGATCGGAATCCTCATCTTGTCGAGATCGTTGAAGAACCCGTCGGCTTCAGGATCGAACAGACCACCCTTGTCCGCCTTGGCCTGATGCAGGATCGGGGAGAGCGGCGGAATGTAGGTGTTCATCGGCAGCGTCCTGAACTCGGGATGATGCGGCAGCGAAATCCTCCACTTGACGAAGAGGTTGTATGCCGGAGAGTTCTGAGCGGCCTTCAGCCAGTTGTCTTCGATACCGGCGGCACGGGCAGCCTCGATGACCTTGGGATCGTTGGGGTTGAGGACGATCTTCCTCATCCCTTCGACCAGCTGGTCGTCGGACAGCTTTGCCGTCTCCTCGATCTTTTCAGCATCGTAGAAGAGGGCGCCGACGGTACGGATTCTACCGGTGCACGCATGGGCGCAGGCGTTGGCCTGGCCGGACTCGGTCCTCGGGTAGCAGAATATGCACTTCTCGGACTTGCCGGTTGCCCAGTTGTAGTAAGGCTTCTTGTACGGACAGGCGCTTACGCAGAACCTCCAGGCGCGGCAGGTATCCTGGTCGATGAGAACGATACCGTCCTCACCACGCTTGTAGATGGCGCCTGAAGGACATGCGGCGACGCATGCCGGGTTGAGACAGTGATTACAAATACGCGGCACGTAGAAGTAGAAGAGCTTGTGGAACTTGGTAAGCATCTCCTTGGTCGACTCCGACAGCCCCTTGAGATTGGGATCGTTGGTCGCGTAGAGCGGCGAACCGCCCATGTCGTCGTCCCAGTTGGGGCCGAGGGTGATCTTCTCCATGAACTCGCCCGTGATGAGCGACTTCGGCCGTGCTACCGGCTGGTGTTCGCCAGCCGGAGCATTGAACAGGTTCTGATAGTCATAGGTGAACGGCTCGTAGTAGTCATCAATGGTCGGCAGGTTCGGCTGGAAGAAGATGCTTGCCAGCGTCCTCAGCTTGTTACCCTTGATGAGCTTCAGACGGAGGCTGCCATCGGCAACCTCCCATCCGCCACGGTACCTTTCCTGGTCTTCCCAGGTTACGGGATAACCGGTGCCGGGCTTCGTCTCAACGTTGTTCCACCACATATACTCAGCGCCTTGACGCGAGGTCCATACGTTTTTGCAGGAGACGCTGCAGGTATGGCACCCGATACACTTGTCAAGGTTAAAGCTCATTGATAATTGGGCTCGAATATCCATTACCACTCCACCTCCTGATTCTTCATCTTCCTAAGTAAGATGGTCGTATCCCTGATGACTACGATAGGACCCCACGAGTTGAACCCGTACGAGAACTGCCCGTAACCGGCAACGCTCAGGGTCGGCGACTTCAGCCTCTGCCTCGGGAGACTGTTATGGAAGCCGCCCCTGATCTTGTTCCGGGTCTGAGCAAGCGGGATGTTGATCGTCCGCTCCTGGGAGTGATAGGCGTAGCAGGTACCCGACGGAATTCTGGCGCTGACGACGGCACGGGCCACGTAGACACCGTTGTCGTTATACGCCTCAACCCAGTCGTTATCCTTGATGCCCGCACTCTCCGCATCCCTGTCGTTAACCCAGATGCTGTTGCCGCCGCGAGACAGCGTGAGCATGCGCAGGTTATCGTAGTGAGTGGAGTGGATCTGCCACTTGCCGTGAGGGGTAATATAGTTAAGGTGCAGCGCACCGGCCCTGTCGCTCTTCTTGACCTCGTTCATCTTGTTCGGGTCGAGCTTGTACTTGTGCGTAGGCAGCGCCTCGCCGAACTGAAGATAGGTCGGATGATCAAGATAGAAATGCTGCCTGCCGGTCAGAGTCCTCCAGGGAAGCCTGAAGTCAACCTGGTTACAGTAGGCGTTGTAGGTCCTTCCGTTACGCGTATCGCCGGTCCACAGAGGGCTGTTCAGACACCTCCTCGGCTGGGCGACGATATCGTCGTAGTTGGTACGGAAGTTCCTGTCGGGGCCGGCGATCTCCTCGGCAAGACCGTGATACTCGGTATGCGAGAGGTCCAAAGCCTTGGGGGTCAGTTCCGCATGCTTCGTAGTCCAGACCCTGGATGGATCGTGGCCGAAGATCTTCTTGACCGATTCCTTGGCTTCCTTGAAGTTGTCGCCGTGGAGACCGGTATGGTGCTCCTCTTCCTGCCATGCCTGGTAGCAAGCCTCGCCGTTGGTGACGTTGGAGAAGAACATGACGCAGTTCGCCGCCTCCTTCGCCTCCCTCAGGGAGATGTACTTCTCGCCACCCCATTCGACGGTGTCGACGTGGGTGTCGTTGATGTACTCCTCGTAGAACGGCTTGCCGTTGAGCAGGATGCCGTGGAACCCGTACTTGGTCTTCATCAGAGGCCCGAAGGAGATGTACTTGTTGTACGTATTCGGGTAGTCCCTGGTAACGACCGTCAGGGTCGGAGCGGTCTGGCCCGGAATAAGGTCACAATCGCCCTTCTTCCAGTCCTTGACGGTAGGAATGGCCGGCTGCTGGATCTCGCCGGGGGTATCGTGCATGAGCGGAGTCGAGACGATATCCTTGACGGGGTTTGGCAGATGCTTGGCCGCCAGATCGGAGAACTTCTTCGCGATAAACTTGAAGGCGTCCCAGTCGCTCTTGGCTTCCCAGTTCGGCGCAACCGCCGCGCCCATGGGATGGATGAAGGAATGGAGGTCGGTGGTGTTGATGTCCTCCTTTTCATACCAGTGGGCAGCCGGAAGTACGATGTCGCTGTAGGTCGGCGTGGTGTTCATGCGCATGTTGAGATCGACCACCAGGTCGAGCTTGCCGAGAGGCGACTCCCTGTACTTCATCTCGGTAATGTGGGGCTTAGCCACCTCTTCGCAATCGATGTTGTGGTGCGTACCGAGGATGAACTTGAGGAAGTACTCCTGACCGCGGGCAGATGAACCCAGGGCGTTGCCGCGCCAGATCATCCATACGCGAGGCCAGCTTTCCGGTGCATCGGGATCGGTGACCGTGAAATCGATTGCACCGCTCTTGAGCTGCTTGACGGTGTAGTCGATGATCTCGGCGTCGGTCTTGGCGCCGGCCTTCTGGGCCTCATCCGCGACCACCAGCGAGCTCTTGTTCCACTGGCCGTACCAGGGCAGACCGCCCAGACGGACGGCTTGCACCTGCCAGTCGGCGCAGTGCTTGTAGGTAACCGCATCCTTGTCCGGCATGACGGCGTAGTCAGTGAGAGCGTCGTCATACTTGAACATCTGGGTATGAACATACCAGAAGCTGGGGGTGTTCTGAAGCCTGGGAGGCCTCTGCCAGTCAAGACCCAGCGAAATCTGGCCCCATGCATCGAAGCAAGCCAGCTTTTCCTGACCCACGTAGTGGTTCTGACCGCCGCCATTTCTGCCGATACAGCCGCAGAGCATGAGCGTGCCCATCATCGTCCGATACATGAGGTCGGAATGGTAGTAGTGGTTGTAGCTCGATCCGGTAAGCACGAAGGATCGACCCTTCGTTACCTCGGAGTTGGAAGCAAACTCCCTCGCCACCTGAATGACAGTGGCGCGGCCGATGCCGGTGTACTTCTCCTGCCATGCGGGGGAGAAGCCCTTGTCGTCATCGTAGTTCTTGGCGAAGTCGCCGGAAAGACCGGCGCGAGGAACGCCAAGGTGCGATACCTGCATATCGAAAACGGTGGTTACCGGAATCCTGCCCTCGGTGACCGTTTCGACATACATGACCGGTACCTGCCTCTTGTAGACCTCGCCCGTGTCGAGCTCGTAGAAAGCACACTCCTCGACGCCATCCTTCACATCCAGGAGGGTCAGGGAGGGGTCGAAGGTCTCATTGGACTTGCCGTCCTTGATAAGGGTGTTCCACTTGCCGTGGTTGTTATCCTTCTTCGGCCAGCGGTAGCCCATGCCGCCGTAGGTGATCCGCGCCTTCTTGGCCTTGGCATCCCACATGGCGTACTTCCACTCGGCGTTATCTTCGTCGGCATAGTCCTTGAGGTCTGCCGCAATAAGAAAACGACCCATCTCCAGACCGTTCTTGGTCTTGCGCAGCTTCACAAGGTGGGGCAGGTCGGTGTAGGCCTTTGAGTACTCGACGAAGTAGGGAACCTGCCTGTCGAGGTAGTACTCCTTGATGACAACATGGTTGATCGCCATCCAGATGGCACCGTCGGAGCCGGGCTTGACCGGCAGCCAGAGGTCGGCATACTTCGCCGTTTCCGAATAGTCGGGGGTCATGACCACCAGCTTGGCGCCGCCCGCACGAAGCTCCGCAATAAAGTGGGCGTCGGGGGTACGGGTTCTGTTGGGGGTCGCGCCGGTGACGACCGCGTAGCCGGCATGGTACCAGTCGGCACCCTCGGCAACGTCGGTCTGCTCACCCCATACCTGGGGATGGGCATTCGGAAGGTCGGTGTAGTAGTCGTAGAAGCTCATGCTCACGCCGCCGATCATCTGATGATAACGGGCGCCTGCGGCATAGCTGATCTGAGACATGGCAGGGATCGGCGAGAAGCTGATGTTCCTGTCAGGCCCGTACTTCTTGATGGTGTAGATCTGGGCAGCGGTGATGATCTCGGCAGCCGTGTCCCAGTCGAACCTGCGGAAACCGCCCTTGCCGCGCGCCCACTTGATGTTCTTGCTCAGCTCGGGGTTCTCCACGATGCTCGTCCATGCATCGACGGGATCAGCGTGCTTGGACTTGGCTTCCTTCCATGCATCGATCAGTACGCCGCGAACGTAGGGGTACTTGATACGAACCGGGCTGTACACATACCAGGAGGCGGAAATACCCCTCTGGCAACCGCGCGGCTCATACGGCGGCACTGTGGGGTCCAGAAGCGGGTAGTCGGTAGCCTGAAGCTCCCAGGTAATAATCCCGTCCTTTACATAGACCATCCAGCTGCAGCCACCGGTACAGTTGTTCCCGTGGGTGCTTCGCACCATCTTGTCATATTGCCAGCGATTCCTGTAAAACTCTTCCCACCCTCTCTTGGCCGGGATTATTTCATCCTGAATCCATGTAGACATATTATCTATGATCCTCCCTTTTCACCGTAATTTCTCACAATGCCTCAGAGGCCTTGTTCCGTGGTCCCCGCCTGCCAACATCCGGCGGAGCCTGTAAGGCGAGTTAAGCTCCTCCCTTGCCACCGTAATTACGCCAAATCGCATCGTGGGCGGTATCGCGGTTTCTCTTGCTGTACCTGCCGCTCCAGATCAGACCGAAGAGAACCAGCATACCGACAGAACCCAATATGCCGATCCCGGCGAATGTTCCGGTACCCGCGGAAGCCGGTGTCTGCTGACCCTGGCCCTTGAGGAACGCCCTCAGATGATCTACCTCTTCATCGGTCACATTCTTGGCCTTGAAGATGGGGCCCATGGTGGGACTGCCGTCGCTGTTGATCCAAACAGCGCTGAGCAAGGGGTTCTTCGTTTCATCAACGTAGACCTTGGTGAGATCAGGACCAAGTGTACCGCCGCCAAGTGTGCCGATGCTGGCGCCATGACAGGAGATACATGCAGGACCTCCGTTTGCGAAACCCTTTTCGCCCGTGAACAGGGCCTTACCGATAGCCGCATCGCCGGCCTCTGCCGGTGCTGCCGCCGGTGCTTCCGCTGCCGGCGCTTCTGCCGCCGGTGCCTGCTGATCCGTCGCTGCCTGCTCAGCTCCCGCCACCATCGGCATGATGCCGGACATGAGGGCTATTGCTGATACTACCGCAAACTTCTTTGCTACTCTTCTTGCACTGCTTTTCAACTTCATTCTGTATCCTCCTTTCTGTGTTGTTATTTCCGTCTTGTTCGACCAGCCGCTGCAACCACGCTATACTAGGTTTTCACGGTTTTCAAGACTATTGTCCGAGACTAAAGTCACACCCTGTGGTCACAAAAGTCACAGGAGAGAGGCAGTATAGTGAAAAGTCGCAAAGCATGTCAATCATTTGTTGAGTGCCTGAAAAAAAAATCTCATCCGTAAAAGCACCTTAATAAACGGGCAGTTATGAGATGGTCAACCAAATACATCGCCAGGCTTTTATGATGGCGATCATACACTCGGCCGGGATTCTTAATATGACACGTTACTGTAGATACGATTTCCACGGCTGCTCCATCAGACCGTAGATGGTATTTGAAGAAGGCATGGATGCTGCCTCGCGGTTAAACCGCGAGGCAGCATCCATATAAAGCATGTTACGGAAGGAACCTCTAACCGTTAATAAGTAATGGTCGGTTTTTAATGCCCGCCTTCCATCATCGCCTTATCAACAGATGAGAGCTGGTACTCTGCAGCGAAAGCACCTTCCGGCTCCTTAAGGAAGAACAAGCAGAACAGGAAGGTAACGACTCCACTTGCACCGAGGAACCAGAAGAACTGGCTGTCGGTCATGAAGGTGTAGCCGGTCAGGTAGATGGTCGCACCGACATTGCCGTATGCACCGACGTAGCCGGATACGTTCCCGGTGATACGTCTCTTGATGAGAGGAACGATGGCGTAGGTGGTACCGCAGCCGCCGGTTACGAAGATGGCGCAGAGAAGGGTTACGGCAACCGCCATCCATACCGGCCAGGAGGAGTTGATGAGACCCATGAGGCCGAAAGTCACGGCGCAGCCCGCAACATAGATGAGCATAGCCATCCTTCTGGTGGGCATACGGTCGGAGATCCATCCGCCAAGGGCACGGGAGAAGAAGTTGAGCATGGCGAAGACCGAAGCAATGAGGCCGGCCATCTGCGGGGTCATGTTGAAGGTCTTCTGGAAAAAGGTGGGGAGCATCGAAATGACACCGAGTTCGGCTCCGAATGTCGCCACATAGCACATACAGAGGCAGGCAACGTTGGTAAATCGGTACCTGTCATCCGCCGGCACCCCTTTCTTGAGAATGGGCATGTTGTACCGTACGATCTGGGCACACTGGTACACAACCACCACGACAATAATGATGTAGAAGATGGTTGCTGCCTCATCGCTCATGAATTTCATGCCGTTGATCTTCCATACCAGGATGGCGAGGACACCGATGACCGGTATAGTCCAGATGATGGCGTTGATCATGTCGGCAAAGCTGCTTACCTCAATAGCCGGGGCCTTCTTGGGCTTGAGGTGCTTTACGCCGGGAGGCCCGTCGGTTATGGCAAACCAGTAGTAGATGCCGTAGAGAAGCATAACACCGCCACTTACGGCCATTGCCACTCGCCAGCTGTCAAAGACGTTAAGCGCAAGGATCGGCATGAGGATGGCCGCGATGGACGAACCCCAGTTGCCGAGGCCTGCTTCAACACCCTGGGCAAAACCGATATCCCTGGGCTTGAACCAGAGCGACGTCATGTGGATACCCACGACGAAGCCGGTGCCCACCATGCTCAGGACCAGACGAGAAACAAGAAGCTGCATGTAGTCGGTGCCGAAGGCAAAGAAGAAACAGGGAATAGCCATCACCACCATGACAAAGGTGAAGGTCTTTCTTGGTCCGATACGGTCGGAGATCATGCCGATGAGAACGCGGCCCGGAACGGTCAGGGCCACGTTGCAGATGGCAAGGATCTTCATCTGCTGCATGGTGAAGCCTGTGTCCTGGGCGATCGTCGTCATGAGAGGTGCCATGTTGAACCAGACGAAGAACGTCAGGAAGAATGCAAACCACGTCTTATGAAGGGCGACGATTTCGGGTCGACCAAATTTCAGGAGGTCGCCCCAGCTCATCACCTTATCTTTTTCTGTAGCCATAGTTAAGCCCTCTATAATTTTGTTGACCCGTTTAGTGCATTACCAGTATGGGACAGTCCGCGTGGCGGACCAGATATGCGCTGACACTGCCCAGATGCATCCCCGGTATTATGCCGCCGCCGCGGCGGGCGACAACGACAAGGTCAGGCGATTTTTTCTTGATCGCATTCAGGATCATCACCCTCGGGTCGCCTGTCGCAAGGATGCAGGTAGGATTAAGGCCCTGCCCAGCTACCCAGCTGCACGCCTGCTTGAGGTCAGCGTTTCTGGCCTGTTCCCATTCTTCGTATGCCTCTTCGTCATGACTGGTGGCGTCTATCGGGGGCTCTGTTACTGTAAGCACAACCACTTCAGGATTCACGGGCTTAAGGATTGCGATCGCTTTTTCCATAGCTGTTTGAGCTCGATCTGAACCATCGTGACAAATCAATACTTTCATTTCAGCACCTCCCTTCCCGTTTTGTATATGTCTTCGTATTTCAGGTTATCCACTCGCTTGGGAGAGGTCGCCGCCTAATAAACTGCGACCATCCTGACGGCTGGCCAGGCAACCCTGTTCACTCTACCTTGCTGAAGCCTGCAGTATCATTAATGAGCCATTAGTCTGGCAACTTCTCAAACATGTTAATGGCAACCGAGCTACCACCCCCTTTTTAACGTCACCGGATGATCAGTCTCCGCAAAATGACATTGCGCTGCCCGGAAATAACACAAAAAATGGAACGCGCGCCAAATACGCGAACCACAAAATCCGGGAAATCATCTTCGCTGCATTTCTGGTGATTTTAGTTTGACCCAGCAACTTCTTTTCCCACTCCGGCTCAACCTTGACGCGGTCTTTCGCAAAATTCTTCTGGCGCGAAAAGGGGCAAAAGTTACATATGTCTATATCACTAAGTCAAGGTGAATTCAACCTATAAGTGCAGCTTTACAAGCAATTACGGATGTGAGTTCTGGCGCAACAGGTATGAACCAATAAAAGACAGGTTGTACGCGCTTTTAACGGCAGCCGCCATAGGGCAAAATGAAGGCGATTTCAGGTGACATAGATACAAAACTAAAGTGGCGCCGAGTGACATAAGTCCCACCCAGGGCTTGGCCAAGAGATACAACTATTTGTAATAATGAAATTAAGTTTCTCGTGAGCCGAGAAGGCGCTGAATCATTGAATTATAATGTCGGGTCAAGCCCAACATCATTTACATACTACTTCGTTTTTACGGTTTTGTATCACAAATAGAGGGAAAGGAATCAGGCATTATACCCTTTGCCGTCCTTCTCAAAGTTTCTGAACCAGGAATCAACACTCTCGGATGCCTGTTTTCTGAAGACCTCCTCATTCACATATATCGGGGCCTTATGTCGAAGAGCAATAGCCAAGGCGTCACTGGGGCGGGAATCTACTTCAAATTTTTTGCCGTCCTGGGCAAGGCAGAGAGTGGCGTAAAAGGTGTTTTCCCGAAGGTCGTTGATCAAGATCCTTTCAACCGACACACCGGCGACATCGAAGACTGTTTTCATTAGGTCCTGGGTCATTGGCCTGGGAGGGGCAACATTTTCAAGGGCCATGGCGATTGCCCCGGCTTCGAGAATGCCGATCCAGATGGGAAGTATTTCTTCCCCACGCTCGCCCTTGAGAAGCACGATATATGAATTGGTGGCGGAGTCGTTGACTATGCCGGAAATGTGTACAAGGACTTCCATGATATCCTTTCTCTGAATAGAGAAAGCATAACAAAGGAATCTCCTGTTGACAACTTCTGAACAAAAACAACGGACTGCCTCGTCACCGCTTCCCTCCAGGGGACGACCCGATTGTTGCCATAATTTTCTGTTATCCGGGGATGCGTGACCCATCAGTAATACCGATTGGACTATCCGTCGACATCATCCTAATATTTGGACGAGTTCCTTTTCAATCCGCTTTCATGGAGGTATGCATGCAGTACGTGAGGAAAAATCTTCTGGCGGGCATCGCCGCTCTTTTACTGGTTGCCGTCCCCTTCTCAGGGCCGGCCATGGCCGCCGACGCCGCCAAAGAGGTCATCAAGATAAGCGTCGATCCTTGCACCCAGCCGCTGGCCGAAGAACTGGCCTACGCCTTTTCGACCAAGACAAAAACCAAGTTCCAGATAACTCAGGGCAAATGCAAGATTGGCGTCGACGCAGCCCGCAACGAGGAAGCTACCATGGGGATGACGACCCAGAATATTGCCGAGCTGGAGCCGGGCCTTACCAAGACCGTGATCGCCAAGGCACCGATCGTCTTCATCGTCAACAGGGACAACCCCGTCAGCAACCTGACGTCGAAGCAGCTCCACGATATTCTCAACGGAGATGTAGAAAACTGGAAGCAGGTTGGCGGAAAGGACGAGGAGATCCACAACGTAATGCTGGAGCCTTGCGTCAAGGAGACAGTAGCCAGGCAGATGCTCGATGCACCGGGATATCCCGACGTCAAGATGCTGGTACCCGACGTCAAGTTCAACGCCGTGAAGGACACCAACAAGTCGGTGGAGCGTCATGCCGGCGCCATCGGGCAGCAGATTTATGGCTATGAATCAAAGAACGTGAAGGTGCTTACCATCGACGGCATGCTTCCGACACCGGGCTTAGTGCCGGCAAAATACAGGCTCTACGAGGACTATAACATCATTACCAAGGGCGAGCCGAAAGGCGCCGCGTCAGAGTTCATCAAGTTCGCGCTGAGTCCCGAAGGGCAGAAGATCGCCGAGGGCTTAAAGCATATTCCCGTCAAATAGCTGTTGCTTACGGCCTGGCGTTTCCGCAAGGAAACGCCAGGCACAGATTCTTATACCCACAGTCGCTCGTCTCGCATTCTTCACTGCTCTTCCCCGACCATTTAACCGCATCGTTTCCCGGCTTGTTCGCGATTTCCTTTCCTGCTTTTATGAGGGTAATCTCCCATGCATCCAGCAGCTCGGCCGATGGGCTGACATCCCGCGCGGCGTGATCCCTGAGCGACCAGAGAAAGGCCTTTGGAATGACGCCCGTTTCCCGACGGCAGGCCAGGGCGTAGGTCCAAAGCTGATCCCGATAGGTAGTCAGCTCTCGCCCTTCGAATCCGGTGTATTTGTAGTCTACGATGACTGGCTGCCCCTCGTCGTCCATGAAGATGAGGTCCATGGTCCCCCGCACCTGCAGGGAGAAACCATCGGAACGCAACGCCATGAGAAACGGCCATTCCCGGCGCACTTCGAAGGACGGGTTAATCAGACCGGAAGCCTCTTGAACAAACTCCGTCACCCCCCTCTCTATTTCAACGGCATCGTTCTCGGTCAGCGGATACCCTGTCTCCGCGATGCAACGGCGGATTTCCTCCCTGCTTGCCGATGACCCAAAATCGATCTGTTCCAGCACCCGGTGGGCCACCTGCCCTTTATCCGCTGCGGAGAGGCCACCGGCGCGAGGCCGAGGGGCGTTCACAAGGGCTCTCAGCATGTCGCCATTCAGGCCGGTGTGGCGACTGTAGTAGTAGAGACGCGGACAGTGCAGGTAGTCCAGCAGCGCCGTCACCGGCAGGGTAAGGGTCGAGACCGGCGGCAGCGCGTGGTCGTAGGCCCGTACCATCACCTTCTCCGCCAGGGCACGCTGTGAATCCTCAGCCGTCAACGACAGGCGTTCCACCAGCGGAGCCGCCTTTTCCCTCGGTTTAGTGGCGATCTCAGTTGAATCGACAATAACTACCAACTCCGGCGACTCCAGAACAAACTCTTTAACCAGCTTGAGGAACCCGGCGGCGGAATTCATCGGCGGCCGCTTCCCCACGAGGATCAGCCGCTCCCGCGCCCGGGTAAGGGCAACGTACAGGAGACGACAAATCTCCCGCTCTTCCTTCTCCTTGTCGGCATCAGAAATTGCCCTGAAGCCCAGCGGCTTCACCGTCTCGCCGGTGGCGAGGTCCTTCGCCTTTATCCCCAGCCCCCGCTCCTCGTCCACCAGGATCAGGTCGCCCCGGGACGGCCCTTTGCGCTGCATGTCGGCGACGAAGACAACGGGAAACTCCAGCCCCTTGGCCTGGTGGATCGTCATGAGCCGCACCACATCGTCCGCCTCGCCCAGGGTCACCGACTCGGCCTCCGTCGGCTCCCGGTCCGAGAGGTCCGTCAGGTAGTTGATGAAATTCTTGAGCGCCGGCGCCCCTTCGCGCTCGTAGTCGCGGGAAAGCTCGATGAGCTTCTTGAGGTTGAAGACCCGCTGCTCCCCCTGCGGCAGCCCCGCCAGGACCGTGGCGTAACCGGTGCGCTCGATGGCCTGTTCGATCAGTTCGGGGATGGAGAGACGGTCTTTAATGCGGACCAGCCACGTCGACACATGGTGAAAAGAGGCCAGCCTCTGCCCTTCATCGGGGTCGACGGAGCCGGGGAGGTCGAGGGTTTCTCTCAGAAAGACCCCGCACAACCGTTGCTTCTCCCCGTTACCCCAGACCAGGCGGAAGAGGGTTTCATCGGAGATACCCACGAAGGGCGAGCGCAACACCGCAGCCAGGGCCACTTCGTCGGTCCGATGCTCCACATACCGCAGCAGGTGCAGCACGTCGGAGACCTCGCGGCACTGGTAAAAGCCCCTCCCCCGCACCACGTAGGACGGCAGGCCATACCGCTGCAGGGCATCGGTATAGACGGCGACATCTCTCAAGGAACGGAAGAGGATGGCCACATCCCGCAGCGGTCGGTCAAGGGAGATAATCCGGCGGGCAATGGCATCGGCTTCGGCCTCCCGGTCCGCGCCCCGCAACGTTCCATCGCCCGCGGCCAGATACTCCACCGGCGGACCGGGGTCGGACGACGGGTTCGGGTGCAGCAGATGGGCATCATCCCGATACGGTGTGGAAAACGGGCCATCCTCGCCCATGATACGACTGAACAGCTCGTTGACAAAGCTGAGGATCGACCGGGTCGAGCGGTAGTTGGTGCTCAGCGGCACTGTGCGGAGGGTGCCCCGGGTACGGGTAAATACCGCCACATCCGCCCCCCGGAAGCGATAGATCGACTGCTTGTCGTCGCCCACCACGAAGAGACGAGGCCCCTCAGTGTTCCCCCTGAGGAGGTCGACCAGCTCCTTCTGCAGGGCATTGGTGTCCTGAAACTCGTCCACGAGGATGACCTCGAATCGCTTCTGGCACTCCCGCAGCACTGCCTCGTTGTTCCTCAGCAGGTCGCGGGCCTTTATCAGCAGGTCGTCGAAATCGAGCGCTCCCGAGGCCTTCTTCCGGTCGGCGTACAGCCCGGCCGCCTCGTCGAGCAACTGAACCAGCACCTCCTCCACCGGCCGCCAGTGAACCTGCCACCATGCCGCCTGCATCTCCTCGGCGATCTCCTTGATCCGTTTCTTAACGGGCTTCTCGTCACGCGAGCCCCAGTTGCCGCCCACCGAGTCGGCAACGGCTCCCAGACAGCGAGAGGCCGCCTCATTACGCAGGTCGTCGAGGAGCGTTTCGGTCTCATCCATTATCCGCACAAACGCATCCCAGCGCGGATTCTTTCCCCTCACCTCCGCCGACAGCCGTCGCAGTTCCGACAGGCCATGGACATAGAGAGACGCAGGGTCAATGGAGGCGCCGGTCAACGGGTCGATCCGGGAGCGGTCATGGGCCTCCCGCACCCCCATGCCAAGGGACGAAAGTCGCTTGAGCGATGTCTTGAGGGCCGCCGCAATGGTATCGAAGGGCCAGGCCCGCAGCAAAAGATGGAAAGCCGGGTCGGATGCACCGCCATGCAGACGCCGGGTGATGACCTCCTCGACTGCCTCGGTCAACAGCATGTCGGCACGGTTCTCGTCCAGCAACCGGAAGTCGGGCTCAAGGTCCGCATCCAGCGCAAACTCCCGCAGCAGTGCGCCGCAGAGACTATGAAAGGTACCGATGGGGGCAAAGACCAGCTCCCGCCGCCGCCGCTCCCAGAACGGCACGCCTTCGACGGTTGGATCGGGCCGTTCCGGCTCCCTTTGCAGCCGGGCATCCACCTTGTCCGCCACGCGCCCCTTCATCTCCGCTGCTGCCTTGTTGGTGAAGGTGATGGTAACTATGGCCGACGGCGCGATGGGCGGCCGCTCCCCGCCCGACAGGAGGTCGACATAGAGGTCGGTGAGGGCCGTCGTTTTGCCGCACCCCGCCCCCGCCGCGACGCAGAGGTCTTCGGTAAACTCGGTGATCATTCCTCTCTTTGGGGTCAAGTCTGGCCGTGACATTTTCTTAGTTATACCCACCTGGTACGTTTTCCATAAAACAGCATAGTTACAGCCTCAGCGGCTCTGCGGGAAGAACGAGACGATTCTTGAATGTGATTGGCATATTTCAGTCCATACCATTGTTTGGCGAAAATTTTGGTGCGGCGCCGTTAATTTCCTTAACCAATTTTTCGTCTACCATTACATTCGCATATCTCTGCGGAATCACGTCGCCATGCAACTGGGCGCGCAAATCATCCCACCGATCGCGTAGGACACGCCAATTATGCTCGTCATAAGTGCCTCGGAATATTACCGGACACACTTCGATGTAAGGGAGTTGGTCGATTTGTTTCCCATCGGCAATCGCTTTATCCAGCGCTGTGCACCAGTAACTACCTACCCGATCTACCCGGCCTATCTGTTGCTCCACCACCCCGGGGTTCCACTCCGGATGAAGTAGTACCACGGTACGACATGCCGTATGAAGATTAAGCCCCTCGCGACCAACCATCGACTGGGCAACCAATACCTTCGGGAAACTGTGTATGCGATTGAACGAAAGCTGAATCACCCGACGCGATGCAGGCTTTGTTCCTCCATACATCAAACGCGCAAATACACCTTGCTGTTGGTTGTATTCTTCGTCCAGGCGTTCTTCGATATACTTCCAAAGTTTACAAGCTTCTTCCTCATCCAGCTCACCATCACCGTCAGAATCTCCCTCATCTCGATCACACAAGGCGTCAATCAGCCTGGTGAAAGCTTTAGATTCACCCTCATCGCCTATTAAATCATAGAGTGCCTTGACAACCATGGTGAGCGGATGCAACTCCTCGGCCTCCCCTGCATACTCACTCACGGCTTTCTTGAACGCCATAAAAAGACGGTGTGTCCGCTGGCCAGCCGCGCTTTCATCGAATCCTTTCTCAATGTTTATTATCAGATTACGCCGTAGTTTTTTCCGTTCGTTTTCAAGATTCTCATATTGCTTAGCCAATATTTGATCTATCTGGTCTAAGGAAATCTCCGACTGCAATTGACGATGCGCTGCCCGCAGCGCGTGCCATTCGCTATCTGTCGGATTGTCGTGTTTCTCGCCATGCACCTTGGCCTGAGGCCATGATTGGCCCATCTCTAAACATCGCAGCATTTCCCTGGCATTAAGCAAATTAACCAATGCACGCAAAGGTAGGGTAAAACGCCCAAAGACCAACACTTTTTCTCCTTGATTGGTCACTCTCTCGATAGCTTCGACCGCCGCCAGGATGGCTGGATGATCATACAAAGAAGCACTATCCGAGAAGGTCTGCATCATGATATTCCGCCACCACTGTGCACGGGAGAGGCGCTTAGGGTCAGGGGCTTCTTCTTCTGCATATTGATCAAACTGGCTATTCGACTGAGCTGAATCGTACGCTGCCTGTTTCTTATCCTGCTCTTTATTGTGCCTTGTTTCATCCAGTAACGAAGCAATGCCATGCCCATTTCCCAAGGTGAGGCGCAACCTTTTTGCAACAGAGTCCTCCGTTTGTCGCACCGCGCAAGATAAGGCTTCCGTTGCACACACCGCCAGTTTCCATGCAGGTGGCAGTTCACTGGTCTCAATCGAAATCTCCCTTTCCCGGCGATAGGCATTGGTTGGTAGCTCGGTGTGTTTGACAAACTTTATCACCGATGAGTCTTCTCGTTTGTCGCGTCGCAACAGGAAGGGTGACAATGCTTCTCGGAAATCCTTTGCCATCCACTTATATTTCTCCCGCGCCTCTTGGCTGTTTGGGCACTGGCGAACACGCTTGACTGCCTCTGCGTATCCGGTAATAGCCGGTTTGATACTACTATCAAGTAAACTTTTATTAAGTTCTAGACGGCCTAGGATCTGCTGCCATTGGCTTACATCCAGCTCAACAGGTGTCGCAGTCATGGCAAGCCTGCGCGAAAAACTGGATGGCAATATGACCTGATCCAACAACCGAGACAAACCGCTATCTGCATAGCGACTTTTGTGCGCCTCGTCAATGATGATCAAGTCAAAATATCCCAAACCCAAGCCAACTGCGCGCTCCAGCCATGGCCTCAAATTTTGATCTCTCCCGTATTCTCCGCCGCGCAACGCACCAGGCCAGGGCGTTCGTTCACTGAGTTCATTAATGAGCTTCCACGCGAGTTGTGATTTATCCTCGGAAATCTCATCACAGATACTTTTGGCAGCATTCATGACCCACAGGTCATCCAGTTTTTCATGATCTTTATAGCCACGTGGTAATCGGGTCGAGTTTCTTTTGCGCCACCTTGCGTAGAGTTCTGGAAGTAATGCCCATCGCCAAGGCTCGGATTTTTCTCCCAAGCGCCAGTTAGTGAAGGCGTGCGAAATCACTACAACTTGCTCCCTAAACCAAGGGCGAGGTTCTTCTTCGGATGCCCAAGCCGCCAGATATTGCCAAAGACTTCGCAGTATTCGAGGCGCTTCTTCAATACCCCCCTCTCGCAGCTCGTCATGCCATTGGTAACCAAGACCTGCCGGTACGAGTATGGCTACACGACCACCCAACTCTTTAACGCTACGGGCAACCTCTACTGCAATACGTGTCTTGCCCATGCCCACTTCATCAGCGATAATGACGCCGTTTTGGGGAATACGCTCAGCTATGGCCAATAGACTGGCGCGTTGTCCTAGATTGAGCCTGCAAGCACCTTCGCCCTTTTTGTTAGCTATATCTTTCTGTTCGCCCGCATATTTCTCCAAACGAGCCGCCACCTGCTCCCACTTAAACACCTGTTTCATCGCAGCCCCCTATTTTTGTCAAGGACGCCACATTCCATTCCATCTC
>Ga0224505_10000442_pt1 | contig 28284 bp, 21 predicted proteins | sample SF_Jan12_sed_USG_FD_169102 | JGI IMG/M metagenome (GOLD analysis project Ga0224505, IMG submission 169102) | Sediment microbial communities from San Francisco Bay, California, United States - SF_Jan12_sed_USGS_4_1 | ecosystem: Environmental > Aquatic > Marine > Sediment | place: USA: California... | reverse complement strand
GACCGATTCCGCGATCGTTGGGATATCCAGCGGCGAGAGAGTTCGGACGTCGATGACTTCGGCGTCCACGTCCGCGAGCCTGGCGGCTGCCAGGGCGACATGGACCAGCGTGCCGTAGGTGACGATCGTCAATTCCTCGCCGGACTTTGCAATGTCCGCCTTGCACAGCGGCACGGTGTAATGGCCTTCGGGGACTTCGCCCCTGGGATGCGTCGTCCACGGCACGGCCGGCTTGCTCGGATCGCCGTCGAAGGGCCCGTTGTAGATTCGCTTCGGCTCGAAGAAAACCACGGGATCGTCGGACTCGATGGCGCTGATGAGCAGTCCCTTCGCGTCGTAGGGATTCGAGGGCAGCACCGTCGTGATGCCGCTTACGTGCGTGAATATGGCTTCCGGGCTCTGGGAATGCGTCTGCCCGCCACGAATGCCGCCACCGCATGGCGTGCGGATCGTGACCGGCGAGAAAAAGTCACCGCCCGAACGATAACGCAGCCGCGCGAGCTCGCTCGCTACCTGGTCGAAACCCGGGTAGATGTAGTCCGCGAACTGGATCTCGGCAACCGGTCGCAACCCGTTGACGCCCATACCGATCGCGGCGCCAATGATGCCACCCTCGGCGATGGGCGCGTCAATGACCCGATGCTCCCCGTACTTGCGCTGCAGCCCGTCGGTACAGCGAAAGACGCCACCGAAATAACCGACGTCCTCGCCGAGTATGACGACGTTCGGGTTCCGCTCCATCATGACGTCGAGGGCTGAGCGAATGGCCTCGATCATGTTCATCTGCGCCATGGCTTCAGCCCTCCAGGTCCAGCATCTGCCGACGCTGCAGCTCGAGGTGGGGCGGCGTCTCGGCGTAGACGTCGTCGAACATCGTCGCCGGATCGAGGAACGGTGCCTCGGTCATCGTGCCGTAGCGCTGCGACTCCTTCCACGCGGCCATGACCTCTTCCTTCAGTTCCTTGGTCAGTTTCTCGTGTTCGGCCTCCGTCCAGCGGCCTTCCGCGATCAGGTGCTGTTTCAGGCGCTCGATCGGGTCGCCGAGCGGGAAGGATGACCACTCGTCCTTCGGGCGATACTTGGTCGGGTCGTCGCTCGTCGAATGTGCGCCGCCCCGATAGGTCACCAGTTCGATGAGCGTCGGGCCTCCGCCGCGGCGCGCGCGATCCGCCGCCCACAGCGTGACGGCGTATACGGCCAGCAGGTCGTTGCCGTCCACCCGGATGCCGGGGACGCCGAGACCGATGCCTCGCGCCGCAAACGGACGCCGCTCGCCGCCCGCGAATCCCTGGAACGTCGATATCGCCCATTGGTTGTTGACGACGTTGAGAATGACGGGAGCCTGGTAGACCGCAGCAAACATGAGCGCGTAATGAAAATCGGCCTCCGCCGTGCTGCCGTCGCCGACCCAGGACGCTGCAACGTGATCCTCGCCCTTGATCGCCGCGGCCATGGCCCACCCGGCCGCATGGGGGTACTGGGTTGCCAGGTTGCCGGAGATCGAAAAGATGTTGGCGCTGCGGTTGTGGTACATGATCGGGAGCTGGCGACCCTTACACATGTCGCGCGTGTTCGACAGGCACTGGCACATCATGTCGACGAGGCGGGTGCCGCGATACAGGAACAGGCCCTGGTTCCGGTACGACGGAAAGCACATATCGCCGGGGCGCAACGCCATGCCTTGCGCTATGGAGACGGCTTCCTCGCCCAACGACTGCATGTAGAAGGAGATGCGCCCCTGGCGCTGGATCTGCCACATGCGCTCGTCGAAAACCCGCGTGAGCATCATCCACCGAAGGGCGATCTGCAGGTCGCGGGGATCGATGTTCGGATTCCAGGGTCCCTTGGCCTTGTGATCGTCGTCGAGTACCCGGACCAGGTCCACGCTCAGGTTTTCGATGTCCCGCGTACGCGCGTCGATGGGTGGCTTGTCGACCTTGCCAGCCGGGGTCAGCTCCAGGTAGCTGAAGTCGGGTTTCTCTCCGGGGCGGGCGGTCGGGCGTGGTATGTGCAGTCGGGATTTCATGCTCATCCGATTCTTGTTCCTTGGGCCAGACGGCAGCGGGCCGGTGCGCAATTTTCGCATGGCCGGCGTGAACTTCCATATCCAAAGATTGTGGTACGGGACCCGATTCTACGCTTATCCCGAGTGGCTCTCGACGTCACCTTGGCCAGGATGGCGCCCAGGGGCGCCTTCTGGTATCTAGATGCCATGTTTTGCCATCCCCGGGTATGCGATGGACAGGAAAAAGCTCGCCGAGCTGCGCCGGCGCTATGGCGGCGAAGGTAACCAGGTATACAGCGACAAGTTTCGGAAAGTCGCGGAGTACCAGTTCAGCCCGGACGGCGTGCGGCGCCTGCCGTATGGCGGCTTGCCGACCCTGCTGGATGCACCGTATTCGGAGACGCTCGACGGCATCGATATCGCCCTGATCGGGGTGCCAATGGACCTCGGCGTGACGAACCGCTCGGGGGCCCGTTTCGGGCCGCGAGCGGTCCGCGGTATCGAGAGAGTCGGGCCTTACAATCATGCCCTGGACGTGCTGCCGTTCCGTAACCGGCGTTGCGCCGATGTCGGAGACGTCCCGTTTCGCAGCCGGTTCCGGCTGGATACCTGCATCGAGGACATCGAGGCGTTCTATCACAAGGTCGTCGATGCCGGCATCCGGCCGCTGAGCGTCGGCGGCGATCACTCGATCACTCACCCGATCCTGAAGGCGGTCGGCCGGGGCGGGCCGGTCGGCTGTATCCATATCGACGCCCACTGCGACACGTCCGGGCCGTACGAGGGCGCAAAGTTCCAGCACGGTGCCCCGTTCCGGCACGCCGTGCTCGACGGCGTCCTCGACCCGGAGCGCACCGTCCAGATCGGCATACGCGGGAGTGCCGAATACCTGTGGGATTTCTCCTATGAGTCGGGCATGACCGTCATCCATGCGGAAACGTTCGCCGAAATGGGGCTGGCCGCGGTTATCGAGAAGACCCGCGTGGCCCTGGGTGACGGTCCCGTGTATGTGAGCGTCGATGTCGACGGCATCGACCCGGCATTTACACCCGGCACTGGCACCCCGGAGGTCGGCGGGCTGACGCCGCGGGAGGTGCAGGCGCTGCTGCGCGCCTGCGCGGACCTGGACATCGTCGGGGGCGATGTCGTCGAGATCGCGCCCCAGTACGATCCCAGCACCAACACGGCTCAGGTCGGCGCCCAGATGCTGTTCGAGATATTGTCGATGATGGCCCGGGGCTGAGCGCCCGGCCGGGCGCCGGGTGTTGCGAGCAAGCTCTTGATTACAGTATACTCCGGCGGCCGCGAGGCACCGGGCCCTGTCCGGCAGGTTTGTTCAGGGCGCGATGTACGAGTCCAGGGAGAATTTGAAGCCCCGAATCGGGGTTTTTTATTATCCAGCGGTCGCCTCCGGGTGAGCGCGCCGCGCAGAAAAAGAATGGGCCGTTGGCCCATTTTTTGTTTGTAGAACAGATATTTACGGTGAAAATGGAGTGACTGGGGACGAAATATATCGGTTGCTGGCCCCCACCGTCGAGGATCTGGGCTATGAGCTGGTGGATATCGAACTGCGGCTGGGCGGCAAGAACGGGCTGTTGCGCCTGTACATCGATAAGCCTGACGGCGTTGGACTGAGCGACTGCGAGGCAGTCAGCCGCCAGGTGAGCACCGTGCTGGACGTGGAAGACCCGATTCCCGGCCATTACGTGCTCGAGGTGTCATCCCCGGGTCTGGATCGGAGGTTGACTAAAGCGGAGCATTACAGGCGGTTTCTCGGCGAGGACGTGCGGATCAAACTGCGCTTCCCGGTCGATGGCCGCAGGAATTTTCGCGGCGCCTTGCGTGCGGCGAACGATAAAACGGTCGAGGTCGAGGTGGACGGTACGCTGCATGTGCTGCAGCTCGCCAACATAGAGTCGGCCCGCCTGGTGCCGGCCGCCTGATACGGGCGGGGCCGGCGAACTGGAGTCACGAGGGTTATGAGCAAAGACATATTGATGGTCGTCGACGCGGTTTCGAACGAGAAGGGCGTCGAGAAGGACATCATTTTCGAGGCCATTGAGGCCGCACTGGCGTCCGCCACGCGTCGACGTCACGGCGACGATATCGACGTGCGCGTATCGATCGACCGGCAAACCGGCGACTACGAGACGTTCCGTCGCTGGAAGGTGTTTGCCGACGACTCGACGGAGCTCGAGGTGCCGGACCGCGAGCTGCGGATGATCGACGCGGTGGACATCGACCCTGACACGCAGCCGGGCGAGTACGTCGAGGTGCCGATGGAATCTGTCGAGTTTGGTCGCATTGCCGCCCAGACGGCCAAGCAGGTCATCGTGCAGAAGGTCCGGGAAGCCGAACGCCAGCAGGTTGTCGAGGAGTACCAGGGGCGCGAGGGTGAGCTGTTGTCCGGCATCGTCAAGCGCGTGGACAGGAACGGTGTCTTCATCGACCTCGGCGGCAACGCCGAGGGGTTTGTGCCGCGCGACCAGATGGTGCCGCGCGAGCCGGTACGCCCCCAGGACCGCCTCAAGGCACTGTTGATGGAAGTGCGCTCGGAGCCCAGGGGGCCCCAGCTGTTCATGACGCGAACCTCTCCCGGGTTCCTCGTCGAACTTTTCAAGATCGAAGTGCCGGAAGTCGGGCAGGGCCTGATCAATATACTCGGGGCCGCACGGGATCCGGGACTTCGCGCCAAGATCGCAGTGAAGAGCAACGATGCCCGCATTGACCCGGTGGGAGCCTGCGTCGGCATGCGCGGTTCGCGGGTACAGGCTGTGTCGAACGAGCTGGCCGGCGAGCGCGTCGACATCATCCTTTGGGACGATAATCCGGCGCAGTTTGTCGTCAACGCGATGTCGCCGGCCGAGGTGGTTTCCATCGTCATGGACGAGGACTCGCACAGCATGGATATCGCCGTCGACGAGGATAAGCTGTCCCAGGCGATAGGCCGTGGCGGCCAGAACATCCGCCTGGCGAGCGAGCTGACCGGCTGGGAACTGAACGTCATGACGATCTCGGATGCCGAACAGAAGAGCGAGAAGGAAACGAAGGACCTGCTCGAACTTTTCTCGAGACAGCTGGACGTGGACGAGGAAGTTGCATTGATCCTGGTACAGGAAGGATTTTCGACGATCGAGGAAGTGGCCTACGTGCCGAAGTCCGAGCTGCTCGAGATCGAGGAGTTCGACGAGGGAATCGTTGACGAACTCCGGAATCGCGCGCGAGACGTGCTGTTGACCCAGGCTATCGTGCAGGAAGAAAAAATCGATGAGGCGGAGCCCGCAGAGGACTTGTTGACTCTCGAAGGCATGGATCGTGGCCTGGCGTTCAAGCTTGCCAGCCAGGGTGTCGTCACCCGTGAGGACCTTGCCGAACTGGCGACGGACGATCTGCTCGAGATCAACGAAATGGACGAGGAAGAAGCCGCTGCATTGATCATGAAGGCGCGAGCCCATTGGTTCGAGGCAGAGCAGCAGGCCTGAAAATGGAAATTGTTGGAGCTCGGTAATGGCTGATGTGACCGTTGCACAATTCGCGGACGTACTGAAGGTTCCGGTCGAAAAGCTGATCTCTCAGCTGGACGAGGCCGGGATCAAGGTCAGTGGGTCCGATGACATGATTAGCGAGGACGCGAAGCTCGAGCTGTTGACGCACCTGCGGCGCAGCCACGGGCAGGAGGACGCCGGTGCCGCGCCGGGAGCTCCCCGTCGGATTACGCTGAAGCGAAAGTCCCAGTCGGAACTTCGCCTGTCCGGCGCGCAGGGTCGCTCGCGTACGGTGAACGTCGAGGTCCGCCGGAAGCGTACGTACATAAAGCGCGATGTGCTCGAGGCGCAGGCCCAGCAACAGCAGGAAGAGCTCGACCGTCAGCGCCAGGAAGAGCGCGACAAGGTCGACGCAGAGCGCCGTGAACAGGAGCGAGCGCTCGAGGAGAAGGCGGCCGAGGCCCGACGTGAGGAAGAGGACCGGCAACGCGAAGCCGAGGCGAAGCGTGAGGCAGAGGATGCCGCGCGCCGGGAGGCCGAAAAGGCAGCCGCGGCGGCCGAGGAAAAAGCGCGCCTCGAGCGGGCCGAAGTAGAAGCACGCGAGCGCCGGGCCAAGGAGAAAGAGAAGGAAAAGAAGAAAGGCAAGACGACCAAGACCCGCTACGGGCGCGAAGAGCTGCACGTTGCCGGCGACATGAGCGGTCGCCGCAAGCGCAAGGCAACCTCGCGCCGGCGACCGATGTCGATCAGCTCCGAAACGCAGCACGGATTCGAGAGGCCGACCGCTCCGGTCGTTCGCGAGGTCGAGATCCCGGAGAGTATCGCCGTGTCCGAGCTGGCCCAGCGCATGGCGGTGAAAGGTAACGAGCTGATCAAGGCCCTTTTCAATATGGGTGCCATGGTCACGATCAACCAGGTCATTGACCAGGACACGGCGGTGCTTGTCGTCGAAGAACTCGGCCATATTCCGAAGCTCGTGAGCGGCGACCGGGTCGAAGAGGCGCTGCTCGCTGAAGAGACGATCGAGGGAGAAGAGGTTGCTCGAGCGCCGGTTGTTACGATCATGGGCCACGTCGACCACGGCAAGACCTCGTTGCTGGACTACATTCGCAGGACCCATGTCGTTGACAGCGAAGCAGGCGGCATCACGCAGCATATCGGCGCCTATCGCGTGGATACCGAGCGCGGTACGGTGACATTTCTCGACACGCCAGGCCATGCCGCGTTCACAGCCATGCGCGCGCGTGGGGCCCAGGCAACGGACATCGTTATCCTGGTGGTAGCGGCTGACGACGGCGTCAAGCCGCAGACCGTTGAAGCCATTCATCACGCCCGCGCCGCGAAGGTGCCGATCGTCGTTGCGATCAATAAGATCGACAAGGAAAACGCCGATATCGAGCGCGTGCGCAGCGAGCTGTCGCAGCACGATATCATTTCCGAGGAGTGGGGCGGCGATACGCAGTTCGTGAAGGTCTCCGCGAAGACCGGTGAAGGTATCGACTCGCTTCTCGAGTCCCTGCTGTTGCAGGCCGAGGTCATGGACCTCAAGGCCATCAGCGAGGGTCCGGCGCGCGGTCTCGTTATTGAGTCCAGCCTAGAAAAAGGGCGCGGCGCCGTCGCGACGCTGCTCGTACAGGCCGGCATGCTGAAGCTGGGCGACATGATCATCGCCGGCGAAGAGTACGGACGTATCCGTAACATGTTCGACGAAACCCAGCGGCCCATAAAGGAAGCCGGCCCCTCGACGCCGGTCGTCGTACTCGGCCTGTCGAAAACACCGAGTGCGGGCGACGAGTTCCTGGTCGTCACAAACGAGCGGAAGGCCCGTGAAGTGGCCGAGTTCCGCCAGGGCAAGTCCCGTGAAACCAAGCTGGCGCTGCAGCAGGCGTCCAAGCTGGAGGATATGTTCAGCCAGATGACCGAGGCTGCCGAGAAGGAAGTGCCGCTGATCATCAAGTCGGATGTCCACGGCAGTGCGGAAGCCTTGCGCGATGCGTTGACCAAGCTTTCGAACGAAGAGGTGAAGGTCAAGGTCGTGAGTTCAGGCGTCGGTGGCATAACCGAGTCGGATGCGCTGCTCGCGGCTGCCTCGAAAGCGGTCATCATCGGATTCAACGTTCGTGCCGATGCTGCGGCGCGGACGGCGATAAAGGAGTCCGGTGTCGACGTTCGCTACTACAGCATCATCTACGAGGCGATCGATGACGTTAAAGCAGCTATTTCCGGCTTGTTGACGCCAGAGATCCGGGAGACGATCGTCGGCATCGCCGAGGTCAAGGAAGTGTTCAGGTCGCCGAAGTTCGGCAATGTGGCAGGCTGCATCGTGACCGAGGGTTACGTCAAACGTTCTCTCCCGATTCGCGTGCTTCGCGACAACGTCGTGATATACGAGGGCGAGCTCGACTCACTGCGCCGCTTCAAGGACGACGTCAACGAAGTTCGTGGCGGGACCGAGTGCGGAATCGGCGTCCGGAATTACGATGACGTAAAGGTTGGCGACCAGATCGAATGTTTCGAGCGCGTTGAAGTTGCGCGCACGCTGGATTGAGCCGGGGCTGCGCCCCGGCGCGAGCGAGCGCTTATGCCACGTGAATTTGCACGGAGTCAGCGGCTGGGCTCACAGATTCAGCGGACGCTGAGCGAGCTGCTGCAGTTCGAAACCAAGGATCCTGCTTTAGCCGGTGTTTCGCTCACGGCGGTCGAGTTGTCGCGTGACCTCGGCGTTGCAAAGGTGTATTTCAGTCTGCTGGATCCGGACGGGGATGTCGCTGCGGCGCAGGCCGGTTTGCAGCGAGCAGCCGGTTTCCTTCGGGGCAAGCTCGGCAGCGCAATCAAGATTCGGCACGTGCCGGAACTCCGGTTCCTGCACGACGACAGTATCGCTCATGGCTTCGAAATCAGCCGGCTGATCGAGGAGGGGTCCAAGGACGTTTCGGACCCGAATTCTGGCGGGTAGGTCAGCGATGGCGACGCAAGAAGGCAACGCCCGGCCGCCTTCGGTACCGGTGGATGGACTGCTGCTGCTCGATAAGCCGGCAGGCATGACGTCGAACCAGGCGTTGCAGAAGGTCAAACGGCTGCTGCAGGCCAGAAAGGCCGGCCATACCGGCAGTCTCGACCCGGCCGCCACCGGTATGCTCCCGCTTTGTTTCGGCGAGGCAACGAAAGTCTGCGGCTACCTGCTGGACGCCGACAAGACCTATCGCGTAACTGCCCGACTCGGGGAAGCGACCGACACCGGTGACGCGGACGGTACAGTGATCGCGACGGCGGAGGTGCCGGTGCTGGGTGGCGAAGACTGGCTGCGAACATTCGCCAGCTTTACCGGGGAGGTCGAGCAGGTACCTCCGATGTACTCGGCTTTGAAGCAGGGTGGCAGGCGACTGTACGAATTGGCTCGCCAGGGGCAGGTCGTCGAACGCAAGGCCCGGCCGATTCGGGTGCATGCCATCACGCTGCTGGAGGCCCGCGGTACGCGACTGGCGTTCCGGGTGCATTGCTCGAAGGGCACCTACGTGCGGACGCTGGTGGAGGACCTGGCGCGGGCGGCAGGCACGGTCGGGCATGTAACGAGCCTGCACCGTGTGTCGGTGGCTCATTTCCGGCAGGACGACATGCTTGATCTGGCGACGGCCACGGAAATTGCGGCGGCAGGACCGGATGCGCTGCGGCAGCGGCTGTTGCCACTGGATTCGGCCCTGGAAGGCTGGACCCGGGTAGGTCTGGATGCGGACGATGCCGGCCGATTCGTCCATGGGCAGGCGGTAGCCGACGTGGCCGGGAATGGCGGTCTGGTTCGCGTCTACGACGAGTTGGAACGGTTTATCGGCGTGGGCGAGCTGGCGGCAAATGGCCGGTTGTCGCCGCGCCGGGTGTTCCGGCCGGGGTCGGCTGACCCTGCCGGGCAGCAGGTGGCAGGGAGAAAGAGGGGCGTCTAGTGGCTCGCCCGGTTGTTCGGGCGAGCGAAAAAAGCCCTGCATTTCTGTGGTTTTAGGCTGTTATTTGGCCGAGTGGGACGCTAGAATACCGCGCTCGCAAAAGAGGCCAAAGTAGAGAGAAATCGAAGATGTCATTGTCTACCCAGACGAAGCAAAACGTAATCGAGGAATACGCCCGCGGTGCAGCCGATACCGGCTCGCCCGAGGTGCAGGTCGCACTGCTGTCCAAGCGCATTGCCGAACTGACCGAGCATTTTGCCCAGCACAAGAAAGACCATCATTCCCGCCAGGGACTCCTGATGCTGGTCAACAAGCGCCGCAAACTGCTGGATTACCTGAAAGCGAAAGACCAGGACCGGTACCGGGAGCTTATCGAGCGTCTCGGCCTGCGCCGCTGATCCTGTTCGCGGCCTTTCACGCGATGAATGCATGAGCCTGTCGAACCTCAACAAGGGTTCGCACGGGTTCATTGTCGCCATTTTTTTGTAAAGAGAAGCAACGTGAAATCAATCGTCAAAACATTTCAATACGGCGACCACAAGGTCACCATCGAAACCGGCGCGATAGCTCGCCAGGCGGATGGTGCCGTGCTCGTCGATATGGCAGAAACGGTCGTACTGGTTTCGGCCGTGGGCCGCAAAGAGGCAGATCCGGGCCGCGACTTTTTCCCGCTGACCGTCAACTACCAGGAAAAAACGTATGCGGCGGGCAAGATCCCGGGCGGTTTCTTCAAGCGTGAAGGACGGCCAAGCGAGAAGGAAACCCTTACGTCCCGTTTGATCGATCGCCCGATTCGGCCGCTGTTCCCGAAGGGCTTCACGAACGAGGTGCAGGTCATTGCGACGGTCGTATCTCTGAACCCTGACGTGGACCCGGACATTCCCGCAATGCTCGGCGCGTCTGCCGCGCTGGCCATTTCCGGCATTCCGTTTGCGGGCCCGATTGGCGGTGCCAGGGTCGGTTACGTCAACGGCCAGTACGTTCTGAACCCCGGCGCCAGCGTCCTCGAGGAGTCTGACCTGGACCTGGTCGTCGCCGGTACGGCCGATGCCGTTCTAATGGTCGAGTCCGAAGCGAAGGAGCTGTCGGAAGAGGTCATGCTCGGCGCGGTAATGTTCGGCCATGAGCAGTTGCAGACGGCAATCACGGCTATCAACGAGCTGGCCGCCGAAGTCGGCAAGCCCGTCTGGGGCTGGGAAGCGCCACCCGCCAACCAGGAATTGGCCGGCGCTGTCGCTTCAGCTGCGACGGACGGTTTCGCCCAGGCTTATCGCATCAGCGACAAACAGGAGCGGCAGGCCGCCGTAGCGGCAGTAAAGACGTCCGTGCTGGAAGCACTCGCCGGCGGCGAGGCACCGGGCTGGTCGCCGGAAGACGTTAAGAATGCGCTCGGTTCGCTCGAAAAGCGCGTTGTTCGCGAGCGTGTAATCGCCGGCGCACCGCGCATCGACGGCCGGGATCACAAGACGGTCCGCCCGATCGACGTTCGTGTCGGTATCCTGCCGCGTGCGCATGGCTCGGCGGTGTTTACCCGTGGCGAGACCCAGGCGATCGTTGCGACGACGTTGGGCACGGGGCGCGATGCGCAGATCATTGATGCGATCGAAGGTGAACACAAAGAGTCCTTCATGCTGCATTACAACTTTCCGCCTTACTGCGTCGGCGAGACCGGCTTCGTCGGTTCACCGAAGCGGCGCGAAATCGGCCACGGCAAGCTCGCCAAGCGAGGCATCCGGGCCGTGATGCCGAAGGAAGGCGAGTTTCCGTACGTCATCCGGGTCGTATCCGAGATTACCGAGTCGAACGGATCGAGCTCGATGGCAACGGTCTGCGGTACGAGCCTGGCGCTGATGGATGCCGGCGTGCCGACCAAGGCGCCGGTGGCTGGTGTCGCGATGGGCCTCGTCAAGGAGGGCGAGCGCTTCGCCGTCCTGACGGACATCCTCGGCGACGAGGATCACCTGGGCGACATGGACTTCAAGGTAGCGGGCACCGAGAGCGGGGTCACCGCGCTGCAGATGGACATCAAGATCCAGGGCATTACGCGCGAGATCATGAACACTGCACTGGGCCAGGCCCAGGAAGCGCGCCTGCATATCCTCGGCGAGATGGCCAAGGTCATATCGAGTCCGCGCGACCAGATGTCGCCCTGGGCTCCGACGATCATCACGTTCAAGATCGACCCGGAGAAGATTCGCGACGTCATCGGCAAGGGCGGTTCCGTCATCCGAGCGATCACCGAAGAGACCGGTACCTCCATCGACATCGAGCAGGACGGTACTGTAAATATCGCGTCGGTCGATGGCGCGTCGGGCGCGGAAGCGCGGCGCCGCATCGAGGAGATAACGGCGGAGATAGAGGTCGGCCGGATTTACAATGGCCGTGTGTCCCGGCTTATGGACTTCGGTGCTTTCGTCACCATCCTGCCGGGCAAGGACGGTCTCGTGCATATCTCGCAGATTTCGAACGAGCGCGTCGAGAAAGTCAGCGACAAACTGGCTGAAGGGGACCAGGTAAGAGTCAAGGTTCTCGAAGTGGACCGCCAGGGCCGGGTACGGTTGTCGATGAAGGAAGTCGACGCAGCCTGATCGGCGCCTGTTCAGCGATTGAAAAAAAGCCCGCGACGGAAGTCGCGGGCTTTTTCTTGCTCGTCTGCCGCGTGCCGTCGGGCCGCCGTGGACCTGCTAGGGCTCGCGGCGCCAGACCTCGAGCGTTTCCCCGGTTCCCGGCTCTATGATGATGTCGCCGATCTTGCACGGTGCCGTGCCCGAAGTCGCCTCGCAGGTCTGCAGATCGGCCAGTCGTTTCTGGTGAGCCTCGAGAGTGAAGTCTGCTGTCTGCTTGGCGACGCCGTCCTCCAGCTTGCGGATGCCGGCATACCGTTCATCGATGGCGGCAAAACTCTCAAAAGTATCGATGCTCCGCGCGGACCGTTCGCAGCGCGATCTCTCCCTGTCGACGATTACATTGTCGGCGAGGGACTTCAGCTCGACCAGCTCCCGGAGTGCCAGTTCGCACTGTTCCTGCTCGACGAATTGCAGGTGGAGCTCCCGCTGCTGACACACTGACTTCCCGGCAGGAGCGGAGCATTCGCTCAGGATCATGACAAATACCGGAATCCAACTCGTGTCCATGGTGCACCTCCAGATTAGCGGCGCCGGGCTTCGACCCGGTCGGGCGGCGTCCGCGCGCCCCTGGTGTTTGACCGTTGCGGCCTCGGAATTCTCCGGTCAGGGCGCGGGTTCATCGCCGCGCCGTCCGTGCAAACCGCGATCAGCCCGGAAGGTCATCTTGAACAAGATTACACATATTCCGGCGCCTTCGGCGAGGCACAGCGCGGACATCGCGCTGGTCGCCTGCGGCAGTCCTGCTATCATCGGCCGATTCCGATAGGCAGGAGCGATGCTGTGACGAGACTTGGTGTATGGATACTGGCGTGGTTCCCGCCGCTCTTCCTGGCCGGATGCGGATCCGGAACCGACGAAACGTCCACGGTTGGCTCGTCCGAGACGGTCGCGGTCGAATCAGGGTTAGCCGCAATCAGCCGGGACGGCATCGAGGCGCACCTCCTGTACCTGGCGGACGACGAGCGAATGGGCCGCATGACGGGTACTGCCGCTTATGATGAGGCGGCTGCGTATGTCGCAGGTCACTTCGAGGCCATAGGCCTCGAGCCGGCCGGAGACGATGGCTGGTATCAACAGGTCCCCATGCTCGCTCGCCGAATCGATGTCGATTCCGCTGCCGTGGTCTACCATCAGGACGGGGGCGACAATCGCTTGCGCTGGAAGGAAGACTTCGTCATGGATGGCGACGGCGCGCGCCCGGAGACTGAAATCCGTTCCGAAGTCGTGTTTGCCGGATTCGGCATTCACGCGCCGGACCTCGGATACTCTGACTACGAGGGTGTCGACGTCGACGGCAAGGTACTGGCTATTTTCGGCGGGGCGCCGTCGAACTTCCCGCACAACGAACGAGCCTACTATTCGTCGGGCCTGACCAAGGCACAGGAGGCGGTCGCTCGCGGCGCCGTCGGCATAATTTCGCTGCGCTCCCGGGTCGATCAAAAACGCTACACCTGGAAGCGTCTCTCGGAGAATGCCGGCATTCGTCCCGGCATGTCCTGGGTGAACCTCACCGGCCGGGTCGCCAATTACTTCCCGGAACTGGAGGGCAGGGCGATATTGAACGAGCCGGCTGCCGAGGACCTGTTCCGCACTGCGCCGATCTCTTACGAGCAGGCGCTGGATGCCGCCGATGCGGGTACGCCATTATCGACGCCTCTGGGTTATGAAATTACGCTCGCCCAGCGGACCGAGCACGAGACGATCGAAAGCCCGAACGTGGTCGGCGTCCTCCGTGGCAGCGATCCTGAGCTTGCGGGCGAGTACGTCGTTTACTCGGCGCACCTGGATCACGTCGGGACCGGTGTCCCTGTAAATGGGGACAGCATCTACAATGGGATGTACGACAACGCCATGGGCGTCGCTCTGCTGATCGAAGCCGCCCGAGCATTCGCCGCCATGCCGGAAAGGCCGCGCCGCTCGATCCTGTTCGTCGCCGTTACCGGAGAGGAGCGCGGTCTCGTTGGTTCGGACTACTATGCGCATTACCCGACGGTTCCAAGCGACGCGATGATCGCTAACGTCAATCTCGATATGCCCCTGCTTTTGTACCCGTTGGCGGACGTGATCGCGTTCGGCTCTGAGCATTCGTCGCTTGAAGGCCTGATTGCATCCGTCGTCGCAACCGAGCAGTTCCAATTGGCTCCCGACCCGGTGCCGGAAGAGGTCCTGTTCATTCGCAGCGACCAGTACTCCTTCGTAAAGCAAGGCGTGCCCTCGGTGTTTCTCGTGCCCGGCTTCACGTCGACGGACCCGAACGTCGACGGCGCTGCGGCATTCCGAGCTCACCTGCAGACTCATTACCATCAGCCGAGCGATGACCTGTCGCGACCCATCGATTGGGACTCCGCGCTGCGCTTCGCCCGGGTCAATGTGCGTATCGGGCATGCGGTGGCACAACAGGACGGCGCACCGACCTGGAATGCCGGGGACTTCTTTGGCGAGAAATTCGGCAAATGATTCGGCAGCGTATGGCCGCGGTGCTGCGTAGTTGCCTGCTGGCTGCGGTACTGCTGGCGGGGCCAGTTGCGGCTGATGTTGCCCAGCCGGTCCGCGACGGCTTCGTCCCGGTAGTCGGTGGACCGGTGTGGTACCGGATCGTCGGCAGTTCTGACGCGGTACCGCTCCTCGTTCTCCACGGCGGCCCCGGCGGGACTTCCTGCGGCTTTTCGCTGCTGGAGCCGATTGCGACAGACAGGCCCCTGGTACGGTACGACCAGCTCGGGACCGGGCGCTCCGGGCGTCCGGATGATCCCGGCCTGTGGACGGTGGAACGTTACGTCGACGAGCTTCATGCGCTGCGGCAGTCGCTCGGCCTCGCCCGGATTCATCTGCTTGGCCACTCCTGGGGTGGCTCGCTGGCTGCGAGCTACGTGCTGGCCAAGGGAACGGAGGGAGTCGTTTCGCTGACGCTGTCGTCGCCGCTCTTGAGTACGCCGGATTGGATCGAGGACGCGAACGCGCTGCGGGAACAATTGCCGCCGGACGTACAGGCGACGCTGGACCGGCACGAGGCGGCCGGGACCACGGATGACCCGGAATACGAATCGGCCACGGCGGTGTTTTACGCCCGGCATGTCTGGGGCGGAGAGAGACGGGGGCCTCCCCCGGATTGCCGCGGTGCTCCCGGCAACGACTTCATATATGAATACATGTGGGGACCGACCGAGTTTTACGCCACCGGCACACTGGTCGACTACGACGTGACCGGGAGGCTCGGGGAACTGGACCTGCCCGTGTTGCTGATAGCCGGGGAGTTCGACGAGGCCCGGCCGGAGCGGATGAGGGAGTTCCAGGCGCTGATCCCCGGTTCGCGTCTCGAGATCATCGCGGACGCGGCACATGCGACGATCAGTCGGCAGACTGACGCATACCTGGCTGTACTGCGCGAGTTTCTTGCTGAGGCCGAGTCCCGGGAATCGGAGCGCCGTTAGCTCGCTACATGGCGGGTAGCGCGTGCGGCTCGTCGCCCGAGTCCTCGAGCTGCGTATCCAGGAATTCGACGATGCGTCGAGGCAGGTAGTATCGCGGCCTCCAGGGCGGCCCACCGGCCACGAATCCGACGTGGCCGCCGAAATCGCTGACCTCGAGCGTGACCAGCGGCGCCAGCCCGGATTCGCCCGGCAGTACGTCGGGCGTCATGAACGGATCGTCCTTCGAATTGATGATCAGCGTCGGTCGCTCGATCGATGGCAGGAATTGCAGTGAGCTGCACTTGTCGTAGTACTCGTCCTTGTCGCGAAACCCGTGCAGCGGCGCTGTGACCGCATCGTCGAACTCGGCAAAGGTCCTCGCTCCCATCGCCCGGTCCCAGTCGAATGCAGCCGTAAACCGGTCGAATTTTCGATTCACGGCCTTCCGCATGCGCTTTAGCAAGTATTTCTGGTAAAGCCTTGAAAAACCTTCTGATAATGCCCTGGCCGAGACGTGAAGATTCAAGGGCACACAGACGGCGGCAGCAGCTTGCAGCGGTGTCGCGCTCGTTTCCTCCCCGAGATACTTCAGCAGCACATTGCCGCCGAGCGAGTAGCCCGCAGCAAACATGGGACCGTGTTGGCCCTCGGTTCGAAGCTTGTTGAGAAAGTAACGCAGGTCGTTGGTCTCGCCGGCGTGATAGCGGCGAGGGAGCAGGTTCCGGTAGTCGCCACAATCGCGAAAATGCAGGACCGCGGCGTTCCAGCCCTGTTCGCGGGCGGCCTGCAGCAGCCCGCGCGCGTAAGTAGACTGCGCGGAGCCCTCGAGGCCGTGCAGGATAATCAGCAAAGGCACGTTCGTCCCGTCTTCCGGGAGGTCGGCGAGCCAGTCGACAACGGTGACATCGCCATCCGGGAGCGGCAAGGCGCGGCGGGTTAACGGCAGCCGTGGTTCCTTCGGCCAGGGCAGGGACGGGAAAATGGTCTGCAGGTGGCGATTGCGGAGCCAGCGGGCGGGCTCGAACTCGCTCCGGATGAGCTCTCCGTGGCCGATACCGTCGGTCATTGCGCGGCCTCCGGCGGCTGGCACGAAAAAGGCCCCCCGCAGACGCAGGGGGCCGGCCATGGAGTGAATACTCCTTCAGGCAATTGCAGCAGGGGGCGGGGGAGCGAATCCCTGCTGCAGTGCACAAAATAGGCGATCAAGCTCCGTTCTGTCAAGCGTGCCAACGCGGTATGTCCAGGGTCTACCCGGTCTTTTTCTGGTCGTCCTTCGCGGCCGTGTCCCGCTCGCTGTCCGGTTCACGGCCGGCGCTGGTAAGCAACTTGAAGACCTCGTCCTGCAGCGACTTCCATCGTGCGTAGTTCTTGTGGGCAACGTCGGCAACCGCCTCGATCGGATCGATCCCGACGACGCGCTTGACCTGCCCGCGCAGGTTCTGCTGCTGGGTGAGGAAAAAGCGCGTGCTCTGTTCCAGGTAATCGGCCATGAAGCCGGGCACGACCTTGCCATACGAGCGAATGACCTGGGACAGGAAGTCCTCGCTCATGATCGGCTCGCCGTGCTGCTCCTGTTCGCTGATGACTTGCAGCAGGATGGTCCGGGTAATGTCATCTCCGCTTTTTTTGTCGATAACGACGAAATCGATCTTCTTGAGGACCAGGTCCCGCACATCCGATAGCGTGATGTAACGGCTCTCTTCGGTGTCGTACAGCCGACGGTTCGGGTATTTCTTGATGACGCGTGCCGTACCCATACTGTGTACCCGCCCTAATTCAGTGGTTTTTTTTTCCGGCCGTGACGCAATTTGTTGATCTTGTTGGAAAACCGTGTCGCGCCATGCGAGTGCCTGGTACACGAGGCTGGTTTCCGGAGGGCGTCCTCGGCATGCGGTTACCTTAGCCCAATTTCAATCGAAGCAATAGTGTTGCAGTGCAATATTCCTGATGCCGGCCAGCGCGTCCAGGCACCAGTGCTCGGTCGCCCACGCCCATATGTCCGCCAGCTCGGCGGACTCCAGTCCCGGCTCCGGGCGCTGTTGCAGCGCCTTCAACGCGGCGACAAGCGTGAGCCGCGGCCGGTCTGCCGGGATCGGCCGGGCGCCCGTGCTCTTGCTGAGTTTCTGGCCCTCCGAGCTTTCGATCACCGGTATGTGTGCGTACCCGGGCCGGGCGTAGCCGAGCAGGCCCTGCAGGTAGACCTGCCGGGGCGTGGACGCGAGGAGGTCGATGCCCCGAACGACTTCGGTTACCCGGTCATCCGTGTCGTCAACGGCCACCGCCAGCTGGTACGCAATCAGCCCGTCGCGGCGCCGGATGACGAAATCGCCGGATTCGGACTGCAGGCGGTGCAGCTGCCGGCCCTGCAGCCTGTCGGTGAACTCGACCGGCTCGTCGCCCGTCCGGACCCGGATCGCCGCCGGTCCCGCCTGGCATCCAGTCCGGCACGTGCCTGGATAGATGGCCCCGAGCGGCCCGCGCGGGCAGTCGGCGAGGTCCCGCCGGGTGCAACTGCAGCGATAGGCCAGGTCGCGTTCCAGCAGTTCCTGGATTACTGCCTCGTGCCGCTCACGGCGCCGGCTCTGGTAGATGACCGGCCCATCCCACTCGAAGCCGTAGGCTGCTAGGGTCTCGACGATCTTTCGGTCGGCGCAGGCTTGCTCCCTGGGCGGGTCGATATCTTCGATTCGAAGCAACCAGCGGCCGCCTTGCGCGCGCGCCTGCAGGTAACTCGCCACGGCCGCGATCAGCGAGCCGAAGTGCAGTTCTCCGGTCGGGGAGGGGGCAAATCGCCCGGTATACGTGAGTGGTGGCACAGCGGCCGGCAATGGATCAGCTCCCCTTGCCGGCCGTCACCGTGCGGGCCGGCGATTAGCGGTAATAATCTTCCCGATCGCGGAACTGGCGCTCGGCCATCTCGCGCCGCTCCTGCGCCTCCAGGCAGAGTGTGGCAACCGGCCGGGCTTCGAGCCGCTTGAGCCCGATTTCTTCCCCGGTTTCCTCACAATAGCCGTAAGTGCCGTCATCGATTCGAGCAATCGCCGAATTGATCTTGCGCAACAACTTGCGCTCGCGGTCCCGCGTGCGGAGTTCCAGCCCGAACTCCGACTCCTGGGTCGCACGATCGCTCGGGTCCGGGAAGTTGGCTGCTTCGTCCTGCATATGGTGCACGGTACGATCTACCTCGTTCATCAGTTCCCGCTTCCATGCTTCCAGGATCGCCCGGAAGTGTTCCAGCTGCTCGGGACTCATGTACTGCTCGCCCCGGCTCGGCTTGTACGGCTCGAAGCCGGCCATCGGGCCCGTCAGCACGTCGCCCCGTGGCCGGGACGGTCCCGCGGCGCGTCGCGACGATGCCTTCTTGCCTGACGTCCTCTTCTTGCTCATGGTTTTCTTCTTGCTTGTGGCCTTCTTCTTGCTGGCCTTTTTCGTGGACGCCTTTTTTGTCGGAGCCTTCTTCCGCGATGCCTTCTTGGCCGGTGCCTTCTTTTTGCTCACCGACTTCTTGGCTGATTTCTTGCTCGCCTTTTTCTTGGTGCTGGCCTTTTTCCTGGACACTTTTTTCTTGCTGGCTTTCTTTTTCGTCGGAGTTTTCGACCGACCAGTCTTCTTGCTCGACGCCGCCTTCTTGCGGCTGGCGGCCTTTTTTCGGGACTTGCTAGAGGCCTTTTTGGCGGGCATTGTTGACTCCTGCCGTAACGATAAAAGGCCGGAATTATACATAGCCGGAGAGCACATGGAAGGGAAAAATCAAGGCCTTCAAGGGACTCGCCTGTCCGGCGGACCGGGACTCCGGCAACCTCAGGCGGGCGCTCGGTTTCCAGCCCTCGAATCGGCGGCAGGACGACGCGGGACGCGCGCGAAAACCGGCTCGTGACGCCGGATCTGTCCCCGCTCCGCGACAATCGTTTTATCCGGCCAGATCCATTACACTACCGCGTTTTACGGACCTCTGGCCTACAGTCACCCGATGCGTTTAAGCAAGATCAAGCTCGCCGGCTTCAAATCCTTCGTAGACCCCACGACGATACCGTTTCCGAGCAACCTGGTTGGCGTTGTGGGACCGAATGGTTGCGGCAAATCCAATGTCATCGACGCCGTCCGTTGGGTGATGGGCGAAAGTTCGGCCAGCCGTCTCCGTGGCGACTCCATCACGGACGTTATCTTCAACGGTTCCAGTTCCCGGAAGCCGGTCGGTGCCGCCTCGGTCGAACTGGTCTTCGACAATACGGACACGAACCTGCAGGGGCAGTATGCGAAGTACGCCGAAATATCCATTCGTCGAGAGGTATCGAGGGACGGTATCTCGAACTACTTCCTGAACGGGACACGCTGCCGGCGCAAAGACATTACGAATGTCTTCCTGGGCACCGGGCTGGGTGCGCGCAGTTATTCGATCATCGAGCAGGGAATGATATCGAGGCTCATTGAAGCGAAGCCCGAGGAGATGCGGGTATTCGTCGAGGAAGCCGCGGGCATTTCCAAGTACAAGGAGCGGCGGCGTGAAACAGAGAATCGCATCCGCCACACGCGCGAGAATCTAGACCGTCTCATGGACCTGCTCGAGGAGGTCGAAAAGCAGATCAAGCATCTGGATCGGCAGGCAAAGACGGCCGAGCGCTATGGTCGCCTGAAGTCCGAAGAGCGACGAACGTCGGCCGAGCTGCTGGCGCTCCGGCTCCGCGATCTCGACGGGAAGGCAGGATCGGCGGGCTCGGAACTCAATGAGAAAGAAACGGCCCTGCAGGCCGTCGTGGCCGAGCAGCGCAAGATTGAAGCAAACATTGAACGGGCCCGGTCCTTGCAGACCGAGCGGCTGGATGCATTCAACGAAGTCCAGGCGCGTTACTACCGGGCCGGGTCCGAGATAGCCCGGTTGGAGCAGTCGATAGATCACGCCCACGAACTCCGTGAGCGCCAACAGCAGGACCTGCAGCAGGCAATTCTTGGCGCCATGGAGATCGCCGAACATATCGAGAAGGACCAGAGCGAAATCGCGCAGCTGGAACTATCGCTGAGCGAGCTCGTGCCAGGGCTCGAGCAGGCGCGTGAGCGGGAACGGCGTTCGCAGCAGTCGCTGCAGCGCGCGGAGCGGGCGCTGGCGGACTGGCAATCCCGCTGGGACGAATACCTGCTCAAGGCCAACGAGGCCGAACAGATCCGGCACGTCGAGAAGACGCGTGGCGAGCAACTCGATTCGCGCATCACGAGCCTGGTCGAACGTCGCAAGAAACTCGACGACGCCGGGCAGGTGTCGGACCCGGAAGAAATCCGCCCGACGTTCGAAAGGCTCGCCGCAGACGAACAACGCAAGCGTCAGGCCCGCGATGAGTTTGACCGTGCATTGACCGACCTTGCAGAGAAGATCCAGAGGCTACGCGAACAGGATCGCAAGCTGACCAGCCTGGTCGACGAGCGCGTATCGGCGCTGCGTGACGCCGAATCCCGTTTTGCTTCGCTCGAGGCCGTACAGAAAGCCGCTCTGGGCCAGAGCAACGAAAACATACAGTCCTGGCTCGAGTCGGCCGGTCTCGCCGGCAACCGCCGCGTCGCCCAGTCGCTGGATGTCGAAGATGGCTGGGAACGTGCCGTCGAAACGGTACTCGGGGAATATTTGCAGGCTGTGTGCGTGCGCGACGTTGCCGCGTCCGTGGTCAGTCTCAGCGAGCTTCAGAACGGCAGCCTGGTCTTGATCGAGACTGCAGACGAAGATTCGGCCGATGGATCAGACGCAGTGACTCTCGCGTCCAAGGTCCGCAAGGCGCCAGCATCAATTGTGGCAATGATGCGAACTGTTCGAATCGCCGGTTCGCTGAGCGAAGCATTGACTATAAGGGAGCAGATCGGCGAAGTCGGATCGGTAATAACGGCTGACGGTATCTGGCTGTCAAGAGATTGGTTGCGAGTGCGCCGTGACAAGGATGCGAAAGCTGGCATCCTTGGTCGCGAGCATGACATGCGCCGACTGCGGAACGAGATTCGCGAACACCAGGCTCGTGCGGAAAGCGCCAAGAAATTGCTGCAGGATGGGCGGAGTCGACTGAGCCAGCTCGAGGAGCGCCGTGAAACCATCCAGAAGGACGCAACGTCACTTCTGAACGAATACTCGGAAGTAAAAGCCAGCCTGGATGCGGCGCGCTATCAGCTCGAACAGGCAAGTGCGCGCCGGGCTGCGATTTCCGAAGAAGGTCGTGACATCGAGAAAGAGCGGGACACGACTGAGCAGCAGGCCGACGAGTCACGGCGGCGGTTGGACCAGGCCGTCGGGATACTTGCTGAACTGGAAACGCAACGTAACGTACTCGAAGCGCAGCGCGAAGAACTCAGGGCCGAGATGACCAAGGTCCGGCAGCAAGCAGAGGCAGATCGGCTGGAGACGCACGATATAGCGATTCAGTTCGAGAGCCGGCGGTCGAGCAGGCAGTCGGCCGCGCTCGGGCTAGAGCGCATGAAGACACAGCTCGCGCAATTCCGAAAACGGGAGAGGGAGCTCACTGAGCAGCTGAGCGTCGGTGAGCCTCCGCTCGAGGCGAAGAAGTCCGAGCTGGAGCGGCAACTCGGTGTCCGCGTGGAGGTGGAGGCGGAGTTGTCCAGGGCCAGGACACTGGTCGAAGAAGTCGAACAGGAGCTTCGCGACCAGGATCAAGCGCGCCTTCAAGTCGAGCAGTCCGTGGAATCGGCTCGTGGTGTCGTTAGCGATGCCAAGATGGCACTACAGGAAATTCGCGTTCGGCGCGAGGGAATCGCCGAGCAGTTAGGCAAGACGGATTTCGTACTCGATGAATTGCTGGCAGGCCTGGATGACACCGCGGGCCCGGTGGAATGGGAAGAGAGGCTCGACAAGATTCGCGCACGTATCGACCGGCTGGGGCCGATCAATCTCGCCGCGATCGACGAATTCAAGGAACAGTCAGAGCGCAAGGAGTACCTTGATTCGCAGTTGAATGACCTGAAAGACGCACTTTCGACCCTCGAAACGGCAATGCGCAAGATCGATCGCGAAACCCGCACGCGATTCCGCGAGACGTTCGAGAACATCGACGCAGGCTTCAAACGCCTCTTCCCGAAACTGTTCGGGGGCGGCCATGCCTATCTCGAACTTGCAGGTGAGGACCTGTTGTCTGCGGGTGTGACGGTCATGGCGCGTCCGCCCGGCAAGCGCAACAGTACGATCCATCTGCTTTCGGGCGGCGAGAAGGCGCTGACGGCCGTCGCGCTGGTCTTCGCCATTTTTGAGCTGAACCCTGCTCCATTTTGCATGCTGGACGAGGTCGACGCGCCGCTGGACGACGCGAATGTCAATCGCTTCTGCGACATAGTTAGGGAGATGTCAGACAAGGTCCAGTTCGTCTTCATCACTCATAACAAGGTGACGATGGAGATGGCGCGGCAGTTAACCGGGGTGACCATGCAGGAACCGGGCGTATCCCGGATGGTGTCGGTCGACCTCGACGAGGCGGTACGTTTGGCCGCCAGCTGACGAAACGGACAACCGGAAGTCGAAATGGACGGTCTGCGTTGGATACTCTTGCTATCTGGCCTGATGGTCGTCGCCGGCGTATATCTTTACAGCCGCCGGGAGCGCAACCGGCCGCTCGACAAGCCCGATCGGCAGCCCCGGGGCGAGCCTCCGCTTGCGGGCGGCAAAAAAGAGCCTTCCATTGCAGATGAAGCTGGTGCAACACCGGGACCGGATGAAGTCCCGGACAGTGGGGCGATAAAGAAAGCGGCTCCAAAGATCGTCACCGTCCGCGTCGTGTCGGGTGACAAGAAGCCGTTTCCGGGGGATGAATTGGTATTGAGCCTGCGGGGCATCGGCATGCGTCACGGCAGATTCGGGATATTTCATCGCTACGAAGGCAACGACGAAAACAAGGTCATTTTCAGTGCCGCCAGCCTGGTTGAGCCCGGCAGCTTTGAGCTTGAGAATATACGCGAGCAGAAATTCCCCGGCGTCAGTCTCTTCATGATTCTTCCTGGACCGATAGATGGCGCAGAAGCATTCGATCTCATGATCGTCGCGGCAAGAGCCCTGGCCAAAACGATGAATGCGGAGTTGCTCGACGAATCGGGGAGCACGCTGAGCATCCAGCGGCAGCGGTATCTCAGGGAAGAAATCATCCAGTATCAACATGGATTTTCCGTGTCCTGACCAGGGACCGGATCCGGACCCTATTCGATGAGCGTTCCTACACAGGTCAAGCGACGTGTAGAGGCGCTGCGCGAGCAAATTCGGCGCCATAATTACCTTTATCACGTGCTTGATGCGCCGGAAATCCCGGATGCCGAATACGATCGGCTCGTTCGGGAATTGCAGTCGCTGGAGAACCAGTATCCCTCCCTGATCACACAGGACTCCCCAACGCAGCGTGTCGGCGCGGAGCCGGTCGGCGCGTTCGGTGTCGTCGAGCACAAGCTGCCGATGTTGTCGCTGGACAATGCCTTCGACGAACAGGAGGTGCGTGACTTTTTCAGACGGGTCGTCGATCGACTGGACTTGAGCGAGGGAAATACCGTCGAATTCGCGGCGGAACCGAAAATCGACGGCGCCGCGATCAGCCTGTTATATGAAGACGGTGTCCTGGTCCGCGGAGCGACTCGCGGTGATGGAACTCGCGGCGAGGACGTTACGCACAATGTCCGAACCATTGAAGCCGTTCCGTTGCGGCTTCTCGGGAGTGGCTATCCGTCGGTGCTGGAGGTTCGCGGCGAAGTGTTTATGCCAAAGGCCGGTTTCGAAAGGTTCAATGAGCAGGCGCGCGCAAAAGGAGAAAAAGCGTTTGTCAATCCGCGTAATGCTGCAGCCGGAAGCCTTCGGCAACTGGATCCAAGACTCACGGCCGAGAGACCATTGGACATCTTCGTCTATTCCGCCGGCGTTGTTAGTGGAGGAAGACTTGCCGTCAGACATAGCGAAGTTCTTGAACAGCTCCAGGATTGGGGCCTGAAGCTCTGCCCCGAGAGAGCCGTCGTAGATGGCATAGATGGCTGCCTGGACTACTACGCCCGAATGGCAGACAAGCGAAGTCGCCTGCGTTACGACATTGATGGTGTTGTATACAAAGTTGATCGACTCGACTATCAAAGGGAGCTCGGTTTCGTATCACGCGCTCCGCGCTGGGCAGTCGCCCACAAATTCCCCGCACAAGAGGAAATGACGGTAATCGAAAACGTCGAGTTCCAGGTTGGTCGCACCGGGGCCGTAACTCCGGTCGCACGCCTTCAGCCGATATTCGTAGGTGGCGTAACGGTTAGTAACGCGACGTTGCACAACATGGACGAACTGGAACGCAAGGACGTCCGCATTGGTGACACCGTGATTGTGCGCCGAGCCGGCGACGTTATTCCCGAAGTCGTAGCAGTTGTGCCAGGCAAAAGGCCAAAAGGCGCAAGGAAGGTAAAATTGCCGACCAAATGCCCCGTTTGCGGATCGGCGGTCGAGCGCGCCAATGGGGAATCTGTTGCCCGATGTACAGGCGGTCTTTTTTGCGATGCCCAGAGAAGCGAATCCTTGAAGCATTTCGTTTCTCGCCGGGCTCTCGACATCGAAGGCATGGGTAGCAAGCTGATTGATCAGTTGGTCTCTATCGGCAGACTGCGCTCACCCGCCGATATCTACACATTGAAAAGGGACGAGCTTGTTGCCCTTGAGCGAATGGGCGAAAAGTCGGCTGACAAACTCCTCCAGGCTATCGACAAAAGCCGGCATACGACCCTGGCCAGGTTCCTGTTCGGACTCGGGATCCGGGAAGTAGGGGAGGCCACAGCCGCGGCGCTAGCATCTCACTACGGCAAGCTTGGCCCGATCATGTCTGCAAGGGAGGGCGAGTTGCAGGAAGTACCGGATGTAGGGCCGGTCGTTGCATCGCGGATTCACAGTTTTTTCGCCGAAAAACACAATCTCACAATTATCCGCAGGCTGATCGAGGCAGGTATTTCCTGGGAGGAAAAGGAGGCGTCAAAGGCACACACATCCGATGCCTTGGCTGGAAAGATATTCGTACTGACTGGAACACTTCCGAATATGACCCGGGACGAAGCAAAAGACCGGATCGAGGCAATGGGTGGCAAGGTGTCCGGGAGCGTTTCAAAAAAGACAAATTTCGTGGTCGCTGGCGACAGTCCGGGCTCGAAATTGCGGAAAGCCGAGTCCTTGGGCGTTACTGTCATTGATGAGGATGGGCTGGTTCGAATACTCGCCGGGGAATGACAATCTGCCCCACTAGTGACGGCGAATTCAGCTATTATCAACTGCTCAAATTGACACGTTTGCTACCATTAATATGAGGCAGCGAATCGATCGAATTCAGATGCTTGGGCTATTTTTCCCATCTCCTGGTTTTAATTGACGGCATTCTGAGCAGTAATTGATACTGCTAAATCATGAAAGACGAGATACGAGATCAAGTCCTGCGGGCGCTCTTACTTGCGCTGAAACCTATTGCACGAGCACTCTTGCACGCTGGCATTGGGCATCGTGAGTTTAATGAAATATCCAAGTGTGCGTTTGTCGACACTGCGACAAGTGACTACGGATTGCGTGGACGCCCTACTAATATTTCGAGAGTCGCCGTTATGACCGGACTGACTCGAAAAGAAGTTCGTCGGATTCGAAATCAATTGGAGACTGGCCAGTCTGAGGTCATAGTGCGCACTACGCCACTGGGTGAGATTCTTCACCGTTGGTATACGGATTCCGATTATCTGGACCAGCGGGGAAATCCCCTAGATCTGGATTTCGATGGAGCTGAGAGATCATTTTCGGCGCTGGTTAGACGCTTTGGCGGAGATGTCCCTCCTGGTGCTATGAGGACAGAGCTGAAACGAATTCGTGCGATTACAGAAACGGAGGACGGCCGGTTGAAGGTGCTGAAGCGCAATGTTTCCGGCTTGGACGTTCACGATCGCCTGGTCTTTGGGCTAGCAAAGATGATTTACCCATCTGCGGCCACGCTTGCACACAATACTGCCCCGGATCGAGCGGAGTCGTGGCCACATCGTTCAGTAGCTACAAAATATGTGCGGGAGCAAGACCTTGTTCGCCTTCGTCGAATAAGCTCTGATCGCATAAAAGCATTTAGCGAGTCAATTGACGACCTTTTTGTTGCGTATGAGTCACTTTACGAAAAAGAGGGAAGTCAGACGCCGACACATGCTGTTGGAATCGGTGTTTTCTATTTCGAAGAGGATAAGAAAGACACCGATATCTTCGCGTAGGCAAGTCGCCACAAGAAAATTTGTACCTGATCTCCCGACCAACGTCGGATGCAAATTGTTTGCATTTGGTACGAAATGCTGCGCGGAACCTATTCAAATCCAAATTCCATAATCGGCCGTATCAAAATTGCCCTCCCCAAGCCTATCCGGCCACCTGGGGGCCGGTTGAAAAAAATGACCAGTTTGGATTAATAATGCCGCATCGTCCCCTTTGCGTTACCAGACGCAAGTCACTGAATCTCTGGCAATAAAGTAATCGCCCACACTAGCCGCTCGCCGGGAACGCACGGGACTCTATCCGAAACCCGGAAAATTCAATTTACTGAGCGAGATCTCAATTCGAGCAGAGGCCCCGAGTGGTGATTTCGCGGCTGAACTTAATGTTGACTGTGACGTAGTTCGGGAATAAATTCCCGACTATGCTTATTATGTTGAAATATGGACGATTCTGTAAAAAAGGGTCTATTAGCGGCCTATTCGAAGTTGCTGCGGCCGCTTATCCGTATTTTGTTGAGAAATGGGGTCACCTACGCCGAGTTTTCTGAAGTTGCTAAGACCGTATTTGTGACGATTGCCGCCCAAGAGTTTCGGGTACCAGGCAAGAAAATGTCCAAGGCAAGGATAGCAATTGTTACTGGACTTACTAGGAAAGAGGTTCAACGAATAACAGGTATCGACGAAGAGGAACGATTCGACCTAAAGACGAACTTAAGCCGCATTGGTCGGGTGTTGTCGGGATGGCACACAGATCCCGAGTTCACCGGGCCTTATGGTGTGCCATTAGAGGTTCGATATGACTCGGATAATCCAAACGACGTCACTTTTGTTCGATTGGTCCAGCAATACAGCGGAGATATGACTCCGCGCGCAATGCTGGATGAGTTGCTACGTGTCGGTGCGGTAGTTGAAACAGATCAAAATTGGTTCAAGGTCCTTCGGCGTGAATATGTTCCGCAGTCTTTGGCACCAGATTTCTTAGAGAGGGTTGGACGAGGCGTTCACGATTTCATTCATACGGTCGAGGAAAATCTGCAAAGAGGTGAAGGAGAAAAGGGACGATTCGAGCGAACTGTAAGGCCGGCCGGAGGGTTAAGAGTTCAGGACTTGCCGGTTTTCGATGCGTACGTTCGAAATCGGTGTCAGGCGCTCCTTGAGGAAATCGATAATTGGCTGACGAAATTAGAGCCGCCGGATCCGAAAAAGGGCGACAGGACCATTCAGACAGGCGTTGGAATTTACCACTTTGTTGTAAAGGACGATTTGGACGACATCCACATACGAGACCTGTTGGATTTGAGAGAAATGCGGGTTGACAGAGACTGAACGGTGCAAGGACGCATGTAAGTTTCGACGGATCAAATCCCAACTCGATTGACAAGCAAGAAAATTAGATTGTTGGAGATCTAATAAAATGAGCGATAAGCCTGGGGCCGTTGGCGGGTCGGTACTTGCCGGTTCCGTTCAATTATTTGTTTCCCTCACGTTGTCAGGCACTGCCCTGGCGGCTATCGACGGCACCGGCGCGCGGGTGATCGACGGCACGGGCGGTTACGTCATCGACGGCACCGGCGCACGGGTGATCGACGGCACGGGCGGTTACGT
>Ga0224505_10000441_pt1 | contig 28416 bp, 23 predicted proteins | sample SF_Jan12_sed_USG_FD_169102 | JGI IMG/M metagenome (GOLD analysis project Ga0224505, IMG submission 169102) | Sediment microbial communities from San Francisco Bay, California, United States - SF_Jan12_sed_USGS_4_1 | ecosystem: Environmental > Aquatic > Marine > Sediment | place: USA: California... | reverse complement strand
AAAAAGCAGGAAAAGGAATTCCTCAAGGGCCTCGAGCAGTAACAGCAAACAGGAAAAGAAAAAAGGAACAAAAAAGGGGCCGGATACATTTTCGAGCACGAAAAATGTATCCGGCCCCTTTTTTTACTTGCTGATGCGTTCCTGTACTTCGTCGAACAATGCCTGGCGCAATCCCAGCAATTGGAATATCTCGACGATCGTAAAAAAAGGAGCCGCAATATTGGCTTGGATCGGATGCTTGATAACCACCGGTGCGGACTTTTCCACGGCGTGGCCGATGAACTGGGCGAGGTAACCACCAAAGAAAGCGGCTGCTGCGATCCAGCCGGCAACTGGTGACGGCAAGTTGCCAACCGCTGCTGCGGCAAGGGCCATGGGAAATGCGATCAGGAGAAAGGCAAGTGCGAATATCCTGTCGAGCGTCATGTAAAAGACGAACAGTATGATAACGGCAAGTTGTGCGAGATCGAACGTGAAACCGTCAATCCCGATGCTGACCCAGCTCAGCGCAACGAAGACGCCGAACATGATCACGGGAATGCCGACCAGGTGAACGCCGATATTGACCGGGTGCCGATGCGCGGCAGCATAACCGGTCAGCATCTCCATCAGTTTCGAATTGGTTTTCACAAGGGCGCCCCTATGTGTCGCCTGCGATGCAGGCTCCTACAGACCACGAACGTCATCGGAGTACCCCTGTACGAGCCTGCATCGAGGGCGACACTATCAATCGGCGATGCGTTCATCAGCACGGATGAACATCCACAATATCGCGGCGAGAAATGCGAATCCGGCCGCGGTTGCCATGGCAACCGTCCAGCCCAGGATCTGTGCCGTGAATGGAACGAGCAGCGCATTGACGAAACCTACCGAGTTGCCGCCCGTGTTCATGATGCCGCTGGTCGCTGCAGAGTAACGACCGCCGATACCTATCGCGGCGGCCCAGTACGCCGCTTCCGTGATTTGGTTGAAGAAGAAACTGGCGGCGAAGCAGGCTACCGCGACACCTGCGCCGACCGGCAGCGAACCGATCAGGATAAACACGCCGGACAGGAATACGGCTATTGCCGCCGGCCAGCGGCAGCCCAGGCACAGGCCTTTCCTCTGGCAGACGTAATCGCACAGGAAACCCCCGAGCGTGGCGCCGACGGCCGCTGCGATCCATTGGATCGACGTAAAAAACCCGGCCTGCTGCGCTTCGAAACCGCGCACCTCGACGAAGTAGTAAAAAACCCAGTTGAACATCTGGAAGAACACATAGTTCATGCAGAAGTAGCTGGCGGCCAGCAACAGGGCATTGCGGTTTTTCAGTACTCGGAGCCAGGCCGGCTCGCCGCTGCTTTCTTCAGTAGCAGCCGGCCGATCGGCCGTGATCAGCGCAACTTCGGCGGCGTTGACGCTTTTGTGTTCCTCGGGGTTGTCACGGAAGTACCACCACCAGGCCCAGGCGGCGAGGAAGCCCAAAGGCGCGAGCATCAGGAACGACTGCCGCCAGCCCTGCAGGTCGATCATCCACACCAGAACCGATGCGGTCGCGGCGGTACCCAGCGTCAATCCGGTGCTGGACAAGCCGTTAGGCAGGCCCCAGTGGCCCACGGGAAACCATCGCTCCACCACCCCGCCGGTAATCGGGTAAATCGGCGCGTGCACCGCACCCACCAGGAAGCGAACGACGATCAGGGAGGCGACGGTCAGACCCACGCCCGCCACATCCGGACCGGGGACCACGCTGGTCAGAATGGTCAGCAGTCCCCACAGCACCATGGCCGTTGCCAGGGTGCGCCGATGGCCCCAGGCGACACCGAGCAGGCCGCTGGGGAACTGGAAAATCGCGTAGCCGGCTGTGAATGCTGCCAGCACCCAGCCGTACTGGATCTCCGTAATACCGAGGTCGTCTATAAGAGACGGTCCGGCCGTCGACACGTTGTATCGCAAAACGTAGGAAACGAAGCTGGATATGACCAACAAGCCGAGAACGCGCCAGCGGACAATCGTCGGCCGCGATGATGCACTCATTGCGACGCTCAATTGCTTGCTTCCGCAGGCATCTTGAAGACCAGACCACCTTTTACGACTACGCTGACCTTCTGCAATACCGTGATGTCCTCCAAAGGATTGCCCTTAACGGCAATCAGATCGCCGAAACGCCCGTGCTCGATAGCTCCGACATCGTCTTGCCAGCCGATGTATTCCGCGGCGACGGATGTCGAAGTCTTTATCGCGTCCATCGGCGCCATGCCGAGACCGACCATGATGGCGAACTGCAGCGCGTTGTCTCCGTGCGGATAGACCGCGGAGTCCGTGCCGTAAATGATGGGTACGCCGGCCTTGTAAGCCTTCTTGAATACTTCGCGCTGAACGTCAACCGTTTCATCGTTCTTGCGCAGAAATTCCTCCGGCCACCCCTGTTCGCGCCCGACCGTGGCAATGTAGTCGCCGTTGTACACGTCCATCGAAAACGCCACCTGCCTTTCGGCAGCCAACGCAATCGCTTCGTCGTCGGCAAGTGACGCATGTTCGATCGAGTCGGCGCCAGCCAGGATGGATTCTTTAATCGACTGTGCACCGTGCGCATGCGCGGTGACCTTGATTCCCGCCGCATGGCCGACTTCGACAACTGCGGCGATTTCTTCCGGCGTCATTTCCGGCGACCCCGGAATGCCACCGTAGGCAAGAACGGCGCCTGACGCGATGATCTTCAGCACATCGGCACCGCCGGCAACCGCCGCTTCGGCTTTCTTGCGAAACGCATCGGCGCCGCGAGCGACGCCCATGCGAACGTGAAACGGTATGTTTTCCTCTGGAATGCCGGGAATCACCAGGTCGCCGCCGCCGCCGGGAATCGTCAGGTAGAAACCGGCGGTCTGGACTCTCGGCCCGGCAACCTGGCCGGCATTGATGTGGTCGCGAATATCGCGGCCGGACCAGCCGGAGTAAGCGCCGACGTTTCGTACCGTGGTAAAGCCGGCAAACAGTGTGATTTCCGCATTTGTGCGGGAAATGCGTCGTTCTTCGTCGATGCTGCGCTTGTAGTAGATGCTGAGATCGCGGGTCTCTCCGGCGTGGTCTGTAATATGCGTGTGTGTATCGATCAGACCCGGCAGGCAGGTGTATGCGGAAAGGTCCAGCCGTTTCGTCGACGCCGGTACCCGGCTCTTGCCCGGGGAGATACTGGCTATCCGGCCGTCGCGAATGAGGACCAGCCGGTCCGGGATGGCTGCATCGCCGATTCCGTCGATCAGCAAGCCGCAACGCAGTGCGATTGAACCGCTGTCCGGAACATAGGGTGCACGAACCGTGTCTTTCGCGTAACTTGCTGTCGACAGCAGGGTAAATGCGCAAAGCGTCAGCCTTGCTGTGATGCCGATCATCGCCGCCTCCCCCGATTCATGGACTGTCAGGCGGCTTCTGTGGCCGCGTTATCAACATGCATAATAGACACGCAGGGTTTGGCGTCAACGTTTTTGTCCTGCATGAGGAGGTCCAAGTGAATTCGAGCGCATTGCGAAAAGCGGTGTTCGTGTCAATTGCAACAGTCGCGTTATCGTGGGCTGCACCGTCGTCCGCACAGCGCGCGCCGGTGCTGAAGCAGATCGATGTACCCCACGATTATTATTTTCGCGAGATGTACCTCCCGCAAACCACTACCGGTCCGGGATCGCTCGGCTGGTCGCCGGACGGCGAGATGCTTGTTTACTCGATGCAGGGCAGTCTCTGGATCCAGCGCCTCGACAGCGTAACTGCGCGACAGGTGACCAACGGCCCGGGCTACGACTATCAGCCGGACTGGTCTGCCGACGGAAACCATATCGTTTTCGTTCGCTATAACCGCGACGCGATGGAGCTGCAGGTGCTGGAAGTCGATACCGGCACGATCTATCAGCTTACCAGCAGCGGCGCCGTCAACGTCGAGCCCCGCTGGTCTCCGGACGGTGCCGATATCGCTTATGTTTCGACCGAGGATAGTGGCCGTTTCCATATCCGAATCGGCGAAATCGTGAACAGCAAGTTGCAGTCGCGGCGCCTGGTCAAGGCACGCAAGAGCAAGGTGAGTCGCTACTACTACAGCGAATGGGATCACCAGATCAGCCCGAGCTGGTCGCCCGACGGCCAGGAGTTGATTTACGTCGCAAACCAGGAGATTCCCTACGGTACAGGCGTCATCTGGCGCCAGTCGGTGAGCAAGAATTCGAAGCCGGTTCTCGCGCGCAAGGAAGAAACTGCCTGGAAAGCCCGGCCGGACTGGTCTCCGGATGGCAAACGTTTCGTCTACGCGTCGTATCTTGGACGGCAGTGGCAACAACTGTGGATATCGGCTTTCGAGAGCCGGGCCGAACCGTTTCCGTTGTCCTACGGAAACTTCGACATAAGCTCGCCGCGCTGGTCGCCGGACGGCAAGCGAATCGCCTACATCAGTAACCGGCCTGGTAATACGTCTATCTGGATCCAGGATGTCGTCGGCGGCAAGTCGAGCGAGCTTCGCGTTTCCGAAAGGCAATACAAAGTTCCGGTCGGGCAATTGAATCTCGTCTTGCAGAATGCCGCGGGGGAGCCGGTGGCCGGGCGCGTATCGGTAGTTGCCGCCGACGGCCGTGCCTATGCACCGGTCGCTGCGTGGATGCACGCCGACGACAGTTACGATCGTTCGTTTTCTTCATTCGAGACCCGCTATTTTCACGCGAATGGTTCGGCGAGGATTACCCTGCCATCCGGGCCGGCCAGCGTGGCGGTATGGCGCGGTCTCGAGCATCAGCCGATACGACGCAGCATCGACATCATCGAGCGGCAGAAAACGGATCTGGCCCTCGTGCTGGAAGCCTTGCCGATGCCGGAAGGCTGGGATGCCATGGTCAGCGGCGACGTGCACGTGCACATGAACTACGGCGGCACCTATCGCAATACGCCGGACAGGCTGATTCGGCAAATGCAGGCCGAAGATCTGGACGTCGTTTTCAACCTGATCGTCAACAAGGAACAGCGCGTGCCGGATATCGCAAGTTTTGCGCCGGATCCGGATCCGTTTTCTGACGACAAAATATTGTTGATGCATTCTCAGGAATTTCATACGAGCTATTGGGGTCATCTCGGCTTGCTGGGGCTTCGCGAGCACCTGTTGCTGCCCGACTATTCCGGGTACCCGGGAACAGGCGCTGCGAGTATCTATCCGGATAACTCCACGGTGTCTGATATGGCGAGCATGCAAGGCGCGGTTGTCGGTTATGTACATCCGTTCCTCGCCCCGGCTCCGAACCCCGAGTCCCCTGACTCACTGACCAACGCGCTGCCGGTCGATGTGGCGCTCAGCAAGGTGGATTACTACGAAGTGGTCGGATTTGCTGATCACAGGGCATCCGCCGAAGTCTGGTACCGCCTGTTGAACACCGGTTTTCGCATAGCCGCTGCCGGCGGCACGGATGCGATGGCCAATTACGCGTCCCTGCGCGGCCCGGTGGGAGTTAACAGGACTTATGTCTCCGTCGGTACATCGCTTTTCGATCCTGCCGCGCGTCGCGATGCGTGGCTTGCGGGATTGAAGGCAGGCAAGACGCTGGCGACGAACGGGCCATTGATCGGCATCACCGTCAACGACACCTCGGCCGGCGGCGAGATCCGGCTGGATGCCGGCGAACACGAGTTGAAATATTCCGGTTTCATGCGTTCGATCGTTCCGGTGGATTTTCTCGAGCTCGTCTGGAACGGCCAAGTTGTCCAGTCGATCACAACCGATTCCACGAGAAAGAGCGCGGACTTCGAAGGCAGCATTACGGCAAAAGGCAGTGGCTGGCTGTTGCTCCGGGCGTGGAACGAAAAATCGCACCCGGACGTATTCGATATCTATCCGTATGCGACGACCAATCCGGTTTTCGTTACCGTGGATAACAAGGGCCTGCGCTCGACGAAGGATGCAGACTATTTCCTCGCATGGATAGGCCGCATACGCGAGTCGGCAGCAGCTCACCCGGATTACAACTCAGCCGAAGAACGAGACATCGTGCTGCAGAATCTCGACAAGGCACAGAAGGTCTTCGAGTCGCGCCGATAGATGGGGTCGGTGACTTAATTCGAAAAAGGGGCCGGATACATTTTTTGTAAAAAAGCAAAAAAAGGGGCCGGATACATTTTTCATGATAGAAAAAATGTATCCGGCCCCTTTTTTTGCTTTTTCGCCTTATTCCCTTACCGTAATTATCGTCCCGCGAGCAAACTGTTTCGCTACCGCGCGTACCTGATCGTCGCTGATTTCGTCGAGCTGCTGCCGCAACTCATCCGGTGATTGCAGTCGGCCGAACCATATCCATTGAGTGGCCAGTGAGGCGGTCAGTTCCTCATTGCTCTGCGCCGCGCTGCGGGCACGTCCGACGAGATGATTTCGTGCTTCGGCAATTTCCGCGTCGCTTGGCGGTTCGTCAGCCAGGCGCCGCAATTCCGATTTGAGGAGTTGCGTCATGGTCTCCAGCTTCTGCGGATCGACGCCGGTAGCCATCGTTATCCAGGCGGTGTCGCCATCCGACCGGTAACGGCTGTCGATGTAATAGACGAGTCCGCGATCGGAAATGGCTTTTTTGCCCAGTCGCCCTTCGTAATGATGACTCAGGATATAAAGCATCAGTCGCCACGCGTAGGAATCCGGATCGCGCGGCGAGGGCGCGGGGACTGAATAGCCGAGCTGCGCCTGGGCAAGCGGGCGTCCCATGCTGATATCTATCGCAGGAATAGACTTTTTTCGTCGCGTTGTCGCTTGCAGCACGGACGGCGACAATCGGCCGAAACTGTCGTCGAGTAACGCGATTGTTTCTTCTGCGTGCACATCGCCCGCAACCACGATGACCGACGGAGTGCCTGAAACCGGCCGCTTTGGCGCACCCATGATTCCGGCAAGCGCCTGCTCCAGGCGTGCAGCCGGATCGGAGGAGGGGCTGTCATCATGCAGGTCCTCGAGATCGGCGAGCGCCTGCGCAGACCGTCGAACGATCTCAGTTGCCTTTGACGAACGAAAACGATAACCGAGCGAAGTGTGCCCAAGGGCGGGCGCGTTATCGGCGGAATTCGGCAAGACGATACGCAAATGCGCGGCCGCCGAGAAATCGGACGCTGCCACTACAACGGGAATCCCGTTCGCGAGGCGCGATACGGCGGGTTCTGCGACCGGGAGCGTATCGACCGGTGACTCTGCCGGGTTTTGCGCAACCTCGCGTGCCGGCAACGCCGCATCGCTGTTCGAAACAGATTCGCCCGGCACGTACCAGCCAATGGTTCGTTGCTCTGGCCGCAGGTATTTTCCTGCAACCGCCTGCAGGTCTTCAGGTCTGACTGTCCTCAGTCGATCCGGCAGCTGCAGCAAGGTATCGAGCGCACCGAGACCTTCGAAAAAAGCGAGCTGATGTGCGGCGTCTTCCGTGGTCTCCACGTCGAACACGAGTTCATCGAGAATGCGATCGACAGATTCTGCAAGCGTGCCGCTATCAGGTGCGGAATCCCGGGCCAGGCCGATGCGTGTATCGATTTCCGCTTCAATGGCTTCTTCGTCCGCATCAGCCGTGGCCGTGCCGCTGATCAGGAAAACGTAGTCCTGCGCGCTCGGTGGAAACCAGCTCGTCAGCTCTTCCGCAGAGCCGTACAGCAGGGAATCTTCGCGCACGGCCGTTCCCCAGTCATTCTGCAGGAAACTGACGCCGGAACTACCACCCAACCAGTCTTGCAATACCAGGAAGGCGGCATAGTCGGGACTTGCTGCCGATGGCGCCCGCCAGGCAATGCGGAAATGCTTCTTGTCGGCCGGGCCCAGGAGGCGCACGCGCCGAACGCCGTTTTGCGGCGGTTCGATCGTGTGCGGCAGCGGTGTTGCCGGTCCGGCTTCGATCTTCGCAAACAATTCCTCAACACGTCGCGACACGGCCGCCGAATCGAAATCGCCGACGATGGCGAGAACCGCATTGGCCGGAACATAGTGTCGTTCGTAGAAATCGACCACGTTCTCATGGCTGAGGTTTTCGATGTCGCTTTCCCAGCCTATCGTGTTATTGCGGTAGGGATGACCGAGGAAACTTGAAAAAAGCACGGCATCGAACAAGACCGTCGCCGGGTCGTTCTCATAACCATGCATTTCCGCCAGCACCGCGCCTTGCTCGGCCTGCATATCGTCCGCGTCTATGGTCAGGCGCGCCAGACGGTCCGCCTCGATATGCAGCAGCAGGTCGACATGCTCCTTTGGCACTGTCGCGAAGTAGGTTGTCTGGTCTGTCCATGTATAGCCGTGCCATTCGCCACCGCGAGCGTAGATTTCGCTGACGACGCCGGTGTCGGGGAAGGATTCGGTGGCACGAAATGCCATGTGCTCCAGGAAATGCGCGAGACCGGTCTGGCCGGTCGTCTCATTTCTTGCTCCGACGCGGTACAGCGACTGCACACTGACGACCGGAAAGTTCCTGTCTTCCAGCAGGATGACAGTCAGTCCGTTGTCGAGTCGCGTCCGAGATGCGTTCCGCAGGTCCAGTTCAGCATTCGCAGCGCCGTGAAACAGCATGCACGACAGAGATGCAATGGTGGCGCCGACCTTGAATGGGTTCATGTTACTTCCGGTCTCGCAAAATCTTGTGTGCGGCATTGTAGCCGGGTGCGCCGGTTACACCGCCGCCCGGGTGTGCGCCGGCACCGCACAGATAGAGGTTTTCCACCGGTGTACGGTATTGCGCCCAGCCGGGAACCGGCCTGAGAAAAAAGAGCTGGCCCATGTTGATGTCGCCATGAAATATATTGCCCTCGGTTATGCCGAAAGTCTGCTCGAGGTCCAATGGCGTGAGAACTTTTCTGGCAACCACCGAGCCGGGAACATTGGCCGCATACCGGCCTATTGTTTCGACAACCTTATCGCCGACTTTCTCCCGCTCCGTGTTCCAACCGCCGTTGCGCAATTCGTAGGGCAGGTACTGAATGAAGCAGGTCATCACGTGCAGGCCTTCGCTCGCCAGCCCGGGATCGACATTGGAAGCGAGTACGCAGTCAACCCACAGTTCGTCCGGTATTTCGCCGCGAGCAGCCTGGTTGTAGATATCTTCGGCTTCCTGCAGCGACGGCGCCAGCGTGAACAGGCTTCGTTCTGCAGCTGAGTGGCTCCCGGGCATGCCGCTGACGCGGGGCTCTTCTGACAACACGAGGTTCACTTTTCCGCACGGACCGGCCATCTTGATACCCTCGATCTCGCGGCGAAATTCCGCGTCCAGCTCGGATGCTGCCACGAGAGAGAGGAACGTGTGCTTCGGATCCGCATTCGATACCACGATGCGTGCATCGATAACGCTGCCATCGGCAAGCGTTACGCCATTTGTCTTTGCGCCGCTCACGTTGATCGATCGCACCTCGACGCCGGTGCGAATCTCGACGCCCGCGTCGCGGCAGGACTGCGCCATGGCCTGCGTGATGGCACCCATGCCGCCGATTACGTGACCGGCGAATCCCTGTCGTTCCTCTGCACCGCCGCTCAACAAGTGAAAGAGCAGCCCCATTGCGGTGCCTGGCTGGTACGGACCGCCGTGCTTGCCGTAAAGGCTGTTCGACAGGATCAGTCGTTTCAGTTCGTCGGACTTGAATTCGTGATCCAGGAAATCTCCCAGCGATCCGGTCAGGAAGCGCACCAGCGCCGCGGTATCTCTTCCCCGCATACGACGAAATCGTTTTGCCACCCGAACGAACTCGAACAGGCGGTCGAGCCCCCGGGCCTCCGGATCGGGCGGCGGCTCGAGGAAAAACGGCTGCAGATAGGACGCCAGCCTTTGCAGTTCCTCCTCGATTGCAAAGAATCGTTCCACGTCATGTGGCGCAAAACGACGTAGCTCCGCGGTCATGCGCTGTCGATCGGACCACCAGGAAATGACGCGGCCGTCCGGCAACGCAGTTTGTACGCCCGGGCTGCAGGCGACCATGCGAAGTCCGTAGTCGGCAAGCTTCAGATCGCGTATGACTTCCGGACGCAACATGCTTGCGATGTACGATGCGGTGGATACGCGGCACCCCGGCGCCCTTGCCGGGTCGATTTCTTCGGTGACGGCACAACCGCCGACGACATCGCGCCGCTCCAGGACCACGGTTTTCAATCCGGCTTGAGCGAGGTAGGCAGCGGTAGTCAATCCGTTGTGCCCGGCGCCGACAATGATCGCGTCGAATTGCATCGCTGGCATGCTGATCGTTCCCACCTGTTCGCAATGCGCCAGCATAGCCCAGCAGCGATCCCGGAAGACAGCAGCTGCAACCACATGGTGGAATCTGCCCGGTGCCACCGCGCATGTCGCGTGATAATGTGCGCATCTGAAACGTATTGACGTAAACGCTACGGTCTGCAGGGCCCGACAATGGAAAAGACTCTTCATCGCGATCTCTATATCGAGGGCGAGTGGTTTGCCCGGGAGCGCGAGAATATTTTTTTCGGCGAGTGGACCTGTATCGGCAGGGACGAAGACTGGCCGGAGATGGGCGACTACCAGGCGATCAGCATTGCCGGGGAAAGCTTGCTCGCCATTCGCGGTGACGATGGCAAACTGCGCGCATTCTTTAACGTTTGCCGGCACCGTGGATGCCAGCTGGTCGATTCAGCGGATCCGGAAAAACAAAAGGGCCGGATGCAATCGAACATTCGTTGTCCGTATCACTCCTGGACCTATCGCTTCGATGGCAGCCTGCATTTCACGCCGCATCTCGATGTTGAGAAAGAGAAGTACCATCTGCACAGGGTTCCTCTCGATACCTGGGGAGGCTTCGTGTTTGCCAATATCTCGAGTAAGGACGGGTCGCTGGCTGAACAACTCGGCCCGATTCCGCAGCGGGTACGGCGATATCCGCTGGCGGACCTTGAAACCGCGAAATCCATCGACTACGAGGTTGCCGCGAACTGGAAAGTGATCCTCGAAAATTACAACGAGTGCTATCACTGTGCCGGCGTGCACCCGGAGCTGTGCAAAATCGTGCCGGAGTTTCGCAAGAACGGCGGAGCCGGGCTGGATTGGGAAAGCGGTATTCCTCAGAAAGAAGGCACCGATACGTTCACCATGTCCGGCACAGCGAACCGGCCATCTTTTCCCGGGCTGAATCAAGCCGAGAAAACGAAACACTTCGGAGAACTCATCTATCCGAATCTGATGTTGAGTCTCTCCCGTGATCATGCGGCGGCATTCATCCTGTGGCCCGCGGGGCCCGAAAAAACCAGGATCGAGTGTCGATTCCTCTTTCATCCGGAAGCGATTGTCCAGCCGGACTTCGATCCTTCGGATGCGGCGGATTTCTGGCATATCACCAACCTGCAGGATTGGGGTATATGCGAGCGTGTGCAGCGCGGTATGCATTCGCGACCGTTCGAGTCGGGCTACTATGCGCCGATGGAAGACTTGAGCCTGGACATACGTCATTATGTTTCCAGCAGGCTCGGCATCACGGTCGATTGACACGGCGCACGCGGCCGCAATCCAAAAGGAACGCTCGAATTCGTATACGATAGCGCCTCTCGTCCCGATCGGGACCGGGGCGACATTACGGGGCATTCGTGGATCTCGAAAGACTGAAAAATCGTATCAACCGGAAACTCTATCGCCGGGAGCATCGGCGAAATATCAGGAAATGGTGGGCCGACGGCGGCGATGCGCGATTTCGTTTCGACTACGAGCTGGGTCCGGATTCCCTGGTGCTGGATCTGGGTGGCTACGAAGGCCAATGGGCGAGCGATATTTATTCCCGCTACCGCTGCAGGATTGCCGTTTTCGAACCGGTTGCAGGGTACGCCGAGAGTATCCGCAAGCGATTCCGGATGAACGATCACATCGAGATTTACGAGTTCGGTCTTGGCGCGTCGAACCGCAGCGAGACTATCTATATACGCGGGGCCGGCAGTTCGACCTTCGGCAAGAAAGCCGACGCCGAGGAAATTCGATTCGTTGACGTCGCCGACTGGTTTGCCGAAAAAAACGTCGCCAATGTCGACCTGATGAAAATCAATATCGAAGGCGGTGAGTTCGAGCTGCTGGAGCGCATGCTCGACGCCGACCTCGCCCGGCGGGTGTGCGACTTGCAGATTCAATTTCACAATATTTCCTTCGATGCGACCGAGCGCATGGAGCGAATCAAGCAGAGGCTCTCGGAGACTCATACACCTGGCTACCAGTACAAGTTCGTGTGGGAAAACTGGACGAGAAAAGATGGCATCTGAGAAGAACGCAAAACGGGCATTGATAACCGGCATCACCGGACAGGACGGTTCCTACCTTGCAGAGTTTCTGCTCGGTAAGGGTTACGAAGTGCACGGCATCAAACGTCGCGCCTCGTCTTTCAACACGGACAGAATCGACCACCTGTACCGGGACCCGCACGAGCCCGACCGGCGCATGATCCTGCACTACGGCGACTTGACCGACGCAACCAACCTGATCCGCATCGTCCAGGAGGTACAGCCGGACGAGATTTACAACCTGGCCGCGCAAAGTCACGTGGCGGTGTCCTTCGAAACGGCAGAATACACGGCAAACTCAGATGCGCTCGGCACGCTGCGCTTGCTCGAGGCTGTTCGCATCTGCGGACTGGCAGACAAGACACGCTTCTACCAGGCATCGACGTCGGAGATGTACGGCAAGGTCATGGAAACGCCGCAAAGGGAAACAACGCCATTCTATCCACGGTCACCGTATGGAGCGGCCAAGGTCTATGCGCACTGGATCACCGTCAACTACCGCGAGGCGTACGGGCTCTATGCCTGCAGCGGCATCCTTTTCAATCACGAGTCGCCGGTGCGGGGCGAGACCTTCGTTACCAGGAAAATCACGCGTGGCCTGGCACGGATCTCTGCGGGCCTCGACAAATGCCTGTACCTCGGTAACGTCGACTCACTCAGAGACTGGGGGCATGCTCGCGATTACGTTCGTGCGCAGTGGCTGATGTTGCAACAGCCGGAGCCCGACGACTTCGTTATTGCAACCGGTGAACAGCATTCGGTTCGCGAATTCGTCGAAGTCGCGGCATCGCATCTCGGGATGCAGATTCAGTGGCAGGGCGAGGGCGTAGACGAGACGGCCGTGGATACGGTCGGCGGCAATACCATCGTGCGGATCGATCCCCGCTATTTCCGTCCGACTGAGGTAGAAACCCTGCTTGGCGACCCGAGCAAAGCTCGCGACAAACTCGGCTGGCAGCCGGAAATCGGTTTCGCCGAGCTGGTACGCGAAATGGTAGAGCACGATCAGAAGCTGGCTGCGCGCGATGCATTCATTGCGAGCGAGGGATTCGCCGTTTACAGGCATCACGAATGAGGAAAGGCTCGCGAATATACGTCGCGGGTCATCGCGGGCTCGCCGGATCGGCAATATTGCGGGCATTGCAGGCGCGCGGTCACGAGAATCTGCTCACGCGGGGCAGCGTCGAACTCGACCTTCGCCAGCAGCTGGCGGTCGACAGTTTTTTTGCCGATGAAAAGCCGGATTTCGTGTTTCTCGCGGCCGCCAGGGTCGGCGGCATTCTCGCCAACGACCAGTTTCCCGGTGACTTCATTCGCGAGAATCTGCAGATTCAGACCAACGTCATCGATTCCGCGCAGCGACACGGCGTTCGCAAACTGTGCTTTCTCGGTTCGAGCTGCATCTACCCGCGACTCGCACCGCAACCAATTCGTGAGGATTCGCTGCTGACGGGCCCGCTAGAGCCGACCAACGAGTGGTATGCTGTCGCCAAAATCGCCGGCATCAAGATGTGCCAGGCGTATCGCAAGCAGTACGGATTCAACGCGATCTCGGTGATGCCGACCAATCTGTATGGCCCCGGTGACAATTTCGATTTGCAGAAGTCGCACGTGCTGCCCGCACTTATGCGGAAATTCGATACCGCAAAACGCGCCGGAGAAACGTCCGTTACCATTTGGGGCTCGGGTACGCCGAGCCGTGAGTTTCTTTACGTCGATGATCTCGCCGACGCCTGCTGCTTCCTGATGGAAAACTACGACTCACCGGAGATCATCAATGTGGGGGTGGGCGAAGACCTGACCATTGCCGAGCTGGCCGCGAAAATTCGCGATATCGTTGGGTTCACGGGGACAATCGAACACGATCACAGCAAGCCCGATGGAACGCCGCGCAAATTGCTGGACGTTTCCCGGCTGCAGACGCTTGGCTGGCAAGCCAGCACGAGTCTTGACGACGGAATTCGCAGTACCTATCGGTGGTTCTGCGAGAATCGCGACGCTGTAACGAGCTGAGGGCAGGCTGCTGCGCATTCGATCGAAAACGATCCGCCACTTCCTGTTGAGCCTTGTCAGCCCATTGGGAATCGATGTCACCGAGCGCACGCCGGCAGCCGACCTGCGGCGCCTGATCGCGGCACTGAAGCCGCTTGAAGCAAACCTGATTCGAATCGGCCCGCCCGGTGATGGCGGCTATTTGCTGCCGGATGATCTCGACGGAATCGAGTACGCATTTTCGCCAGGCGTTTCCACGCAGTCCGGTTTCGAAGCCGGCCTGGCACGTCGCGGCATCAAGGTATTCATGGCCGATTACTCGGTCGATGGGCCAGGCGAGGCACATGCAAACTTCGTCTTCGACAAAAAGTTCGTCGGCTGCCTGTCGAACGAGAAATTCATGACCATGGATGAATGGAAACAGAAACGCATTCCGGACTTCGACGGCGACTTGCTGTTGCAGATGGACATCGAAGGCTGCGAATACGAGACCATCCTGAGTACATCCTCCAGGCTGCTGGCACAGTTCCGAATCATTGTCGTCGAGGTGCATTTCATAGAGCAGTGGCTTTGCAAGCCGCATTTCGAACTCGTTTCCCGCGCGATCGAGAAGCTGTTGCAAACGCACAGCGTCGTTCATATTCATCCGAATAACGTTGCCGGATCGATTCGCTCACAAGGGCTTGAGTTGCCGCGCATCGTGGAGATCAGCCTGCAGCGCAATGACCGTATCCGCGAGCGGCGGCCGGCGACGCAATTTCCGCACCCGCTGGATGCGGACAACACGGACAGGCCGAGCCTGAAACTGCCCGACGCCTGGTACCGCTGATGTCTTTCCGGAGTTCGAATTGCCCTGATGGCGTGCGCGCGTCAGCAGCGGCGGGTCGCCTGCGGTGCAGGCTCCTACAAGACTTTCACTGCGATTGACGGGTTGGATATGTAGGAGCCTGCATTGCAGGCGACTAAAAGACCGAGACATCTGCCTTCGCACCGCCGAGCCACCAGGCCGTCTCGCTGAATGTGCTGAGATAGCTGGCAAACAAACGCTCGCAGCGCGACAGCAACAGCATGTCGATCAGGTCCTCCGAGACGCCTTCGACCGATTGCCATGAACCGTTACGCGAGGTCTTGCGCGGATAACAGAGGATGCGCTCCTCCCCGAAATCTGCTGCAAGTTGCGGCACGATATCGTCGCTGTCACTGACCACCAGGAAACGCATGTCATCCGGGGTTTCCCGCATCAGCCTGTGCAAGCGCTTCATGGCCGGCAGGTGATACTTGCGGTATCGGCGAGGCTCGTCCCGCCAGGTGCGAACCTGCACGCCGACGACCTGCTTGTCGATGTTCGCTGTTGCCCAGTCTTCTGCGGCCAACGCGATATCGGGCTTGACGGAGATCTCGCGAAACAACGGCACGAAAGACCGGCGGAAATAGTCCGGTATGCGGCCGTACTCAAGGTCAATATGACGCGCGTCGGCGCGCGTGATGCGCTTCGAGTGGTATTTGGGGAACAACATGTATTGGTAACGGTCTGATTTCCTGCCGGTCAGGGACCACCAGGCCTTGCCGGTTGCGCGGACGATCGGATGCGCGCCGGCGCCGACGGTCGCAAATCCGGCAGGCAGGTGTTCGAGATCTTCGGGCAGAATGTCGAGGCGCCACGATTTGTATACCTGGGCTTGCGGCGGGATCTCGGCGATATCGCATTTGTTGAGAAAAAGCTGCGAGAAACTTGCAGGCATGTACTTGTTCACGGGCCAGTGCACGCGCCAGTCGTTTCCGGACCGCATGACGGAAACCCAGGACTTGATGCGATTTCCCAAACCGCCGATTTCGGCGGAAACGGTCAGTGGACCGGGCTGTCTGTCTTGCATCGATTGCGATCCGAATCAAACGGGGCAACAGTCTAGCAGGACCGGCTCCGCAAGTTTCGACGCCTCCGGTGAACGTTCGACGCAGAATCGGTTATATTTCCACCGACCCTACTTTATTCACATATGAAGAACAGCACATGAATACATTATCCGTTTTTCGAGCGACCGCCTTGCTCTTTGCTTTGTTCGCAAGCAGCGTCGGCGGCGCCGGCGTCGTTCGGGAGTTTTCCGGTACAGCCAGCACGACAACGGCGGATTTCGAGGTCGACGGTCCGTGGATTCTGGATTGGCGCGCGAACGGTGATTTCCCTGCCATGCTGGGCTTCGAGGTTTCGCTGATCGATGCTCGTAACGGCAAGCATGTCGGCCGGGTCGTAAAGATCAGCGACCGGCCCGCCGACGGCGTCAGCCTTTTCAAGGATGGGGGGCGATTCCGCATTCGTGTCGAATCGACGCTGGCGCGCTGGCATATCAAGATCGAGGAGATTAGCGAGCAGGATGCCAAACTGTACACGCCAAAATAGAAACACCGATAAAGCCGGCGGTGAAAGGCGACCATAATCCCGACCTGCTCGAGGCCGTTCTTCGATCCGACAGCCTGTACGGCGGCGAATTCCGGGCAGTGGAAATCCGCGATGCGGCACCGACGAAGCGCTGGGGCGGCCAAAAGATCAAGAATAGCCTGCAGCCGGTTCTCTACTGGTTCCTGCGCAAAATGCCGGAGTCACTGGCCCTGCTGCCGTTCTACCTGATCACCGGCATTGCGAGGCTTGCCTACCCGTTGCGGCGCAATCCCCTGCGGTGCAGCTGCGAGGCGCTCTGCAAGATCGCCGCTGTCGCCGGGATCTCGCATGAAGCGCGTGAAATTCACGACCAGTTCCTGCGCAACGTCATCTCGGCTGCGAAAAGCTACAGGGATTTGCTGCGTGGCAAATCCGCGGACGTTCTCGACAGGGTCGATACCGGCGACGTCGACAGGTCCGTGGGCGCACTGGTGACCGAAGGTCGACCGTTCATGTTGTTCGTCCCGCATAACCTGGCTGCCATTTACGGCGGCGTGGCGCTGACGCGGATGTTGCCGCTGCTGATCGTTGCACGGAACTCGAAAACGATTCGTCGAACAAAGCTGGCCCTCGACGTATACGAACGAATCAATGCGAAAGTATTGATGGTGCGCGGCAGCAATCCGTTCGAGATAGCGCGCGCCATGTATTCCGCGCTCGGCGACGGAAACGTTTTGGTAGCGACGGTCGACAACGTGGATCCCGGATGGGGCATTTCCACCGGCATATTCGGCGTCGATGTCGAGTTCGCGCCTTGGGCCGCGAAGATCGCCGCCAAGCGACGCGTGCCGGTCGTGCCGATGTATTTCCATTCCGACGGCGAAGGCGTGCGAATCGTCTGTGGTGAACCGCTGGAGACGAACGATACGGCGGCCGCTGTTCGGCACTACGTGAACTTCTTCGAGCAACGCATCCTGCAGGACCCGGCCAGTTGGGCCTACCTCGCCGACAGAAAGTGGAGCCGCGTGCTGCGCGCCGCAGCGGGTGAAGCGAGCTGATTTTGCTCAGGAACCCAGCCGGTAACGCAGTTTGATGATCAACTGGTCACCGAGCGGTGCACTCCAGGAATCCTGGAACAAGGTGCTGAAATCGGTAAGCGTTGTGAATCGCTGATCCGCTTTCGTGTACACAATGAACAGATCGGACAATGGCGCGATCTGCCATCGGTAGCGAACCTGGAAATTCAGCTGGGAAATACTGAAGTCGTCGGTCGGGCCGGGCGGCTTGGGTCCCTGAACGAGGTCGGTGCTATCTGTCGGCAGCGTATAGAACTCGCTCTCCTCGGCCCTGACGCCGATCCATTGCATGGAAATCCGCAGCTGCTGCTTGGCTGTAGGGAACACTTCGAGACTGAATTCCGGTTGCCACTGCTCCGCATTGAAAGCCGTGAAATCCTGGCCCTGCTGGTGCAGCAACCAGCCGTCGCGGTCCTGGTAATTCGCGTTCAGAATGACGTTGATATTCTGCCGCGGCCGCCAGGTCACGCCGGCGCCGGCTTCCAGGGTGCGTCCGCCGACGAACTCGCCCCGATAAGCGAGCTTGCCGGTCAGCGAAACCGGCAACGACGTGTCGGTCGTGTAGTTGACGTCGAAGTTGACGCGCTCGGCTACCGTAAAAGTGCCATTGCCGAAACTGTTCCTGTCGTCGTAGCGCTGCGGGAACCAGGCGAACGTGCCATTCACCGTGTGCAGCTTGTTGGTAATGAATTCGTAACCTGAGGCTATGGCATTGTTGGTTCGGTAGCCTTCCCCGTTTTCCTCGTAGCGCAGGAACGGCGTCAGCTTGAAGTCGCGAATCCTGTTGAGTCCGGACCGGACCCACTCCATGCGATACCAGACATCGGTATTGTTATTGCGCGTCTGAAAGCCGAAATCGTTGACGTTTATCTTGTCGTCGAAAACGGACAGCTCGAGCGAATGCTTGAGGCCCTGGCGGGGGATATAGGTCAGATCCGCGATACCACCGCTGCCGGTGCCGTTGAGATCGCGGTCTGAATAGACGAGCTGTCCGTCGAAACGCCATTTGCCATTGCTGCTGAGAAAGTGCGCGTCGGCGGCATGCACGTAAGCATCTGCATCCGGGTGGGCTACGACCGTCGAGGCGAAGCCGAGCCCCCGGTAGGCTGCACCGCGGCTATCTTCGTAAATGACGCGCAGCGTGCCGAAATTCTGGCCGTCCTGGGAGTAGATGTTGTTATCGCTGGCCGTGAAATCGGTCTGGTCTTCGACAGCCGCAAGAAATCCGTAACGAAAGCCGCCGAGCTGTCCGGTCATTTTTGCCGCACCGAGAATGTCCGCAACCTGCAATGCTTCGCGTGCATCCAGTGAAGCGCCCGGCGGCAGGGCCGGCAGGCCGGGGCGCCCGCCGATTCGCCGGGTGTTGACGACGGTGAAGCGTCGATCGCCGTCGGCATCGGCACGGGGCGTGGTATCGAATATTTCCTGTCCTTCCTGGAAGAATAGACGCTTCTCCGGAAAGAAGGTCTCGTTGGCGGTCAGGTTCACGACGACGTCATCCGACTCGACCGAGCCGAAGTCCGGGTTGGCTGTTGCAGTGAGCTGAAAATTGCTGGACGGCCGCCAGAACAGGTCGAGGCCGGCCTTGTATCGGATGTCGGCGTCCACCCGGTCGTAAGTGGACGATGCGTACGGAAACACGCTCCACTGCTGGCGCGGGTCGATGCCTTGCAACTGCAGTGGCTGCAAGGCGCTCATGAACCGCGATTGCGAGCTGGCAAGCGCCGGCCAGCCCCATCGTTCGTTGCGGTGGGCCACCTGGCGCTGGATGTAAAATCCGATGCGCCGCAGATTCTGCTGGCGCGGCATTGCCACCTGCGACCAGGGTATGAACAGCTCCGCCGACCAGCCCTTTTCCGTCGTCTGCGTTGCGCCGTACCACGCACCGTCCCAGTCCCGGCTGTATTGCCGCTCCGGCAAAATCGTGCCGTCGCGCTGACTGTCTCCAAGCGAGACGTTCATCCAGTAGCCGTATCGGCCGCTGCCGGAGGTATCCAGCGTTATCGAAACGTAGTCGCGGTTGACGTCGAAATCATCACGCGGTGTGAATCGCTTGACCAGCGTGTCGGCCGGTTGCTGCATGTCGACACCAACGTACAGGCCCTTTTCGGTATACAGGATCCTGACTTCGGTCGGATACGTTGGCACCGCCATGGTGTCGGGTTCGAGAACGCGCAATTCGCGGAACACCGGGAGACCTGTCCAGGCGTTTTCGACAAGGTGACCGTCTACCTCGATATTCGCCTCGTCGGCGGCAAAGCGCGTCAGACTGATCGGCTCGCCGTTGCCAAAGTCCACCGCAATACCCGATGCATCGTCCTGTTCGGCCCGCACCGACAGTGCCATCATTGATAAAGCGAGCGCAAAAAAGCTTACCAACAGTTTCTGTTGCAACACTCCCCCCGGGAATTCGTGCAGCGCAAGCGGGCACTGGAATGAGTTACCGCATTGGACAGCCGACGCTGCTGTTTGTACCTGGGAACCGACGATTGTCGATCAGTTCCGCGTGCTGCGCATACTAACAGCCTTTGCCGCCAAGTGAAGTCGTGCTGCGCGACGGGACCTCAATATGCACCGGCTGCACAATCAATCGAGTTCGATGTACACGCGCCGGTTGTGCTTGCCTTTCTTTTCCACTTTGCCGAGGTGGATGGGCCCGACTTCGGACGTCGACCGGAGGTGCGTGCCGCCACAGGGCTGCAAATCGATGCCTTCGATTTCGAGCAAGCGCACTTTGCCTGCGCCCTTCGGGGGCTGGACCGACATCGTGCGCACCAATTCCGGCTGAGCTTCGAGTTGCGCATCGGTGATCCAGCGGCAGGACACGACGTGGTTTTCTTCGACAAGTGTTTTCAAGCGCGCGTTCACTTCGTCCTTGTCGATAGTGTCTTCCATATCGAAATCCAGGCGGCTCTTCTGCTCCGAAATGTTGCCGCCCGTTACACCGTACTGCAACACCGAGCCGAGCAAATGCAGCCCGGTATGCATGCGCATATGCCGGTAGCGTCGGTCCCAGTCGATTCGCGCCAGTACGACCGTGCCGGGTGCCGGGAGCTCGCCACCCTCGTTCACCAGGTGTTCGATTTCGCCATCGGCGCCGTAACGGGTATCCAGAATCGATAACTCACCGCCATCCCAGCCTACCGACCCCGTGTCACCAGGCTGGCCGCCGCCCAAGGGATAAAATACCGTGCGATCGAGCACGATGGCGTTGCCGTCCGCGCGAATCACGGTGGCTTCGCATTCCTTGAGGTAGGAGTCTTCTCTGAACAGGGTTTCTGTCATGATGCGTGTTCCATTCGTCTGTACAAACCTTTGCCGGCACCGCAAGCCGACGATATTCTTATAACACGCTCATTACTGCGAAGTCCTGCGCATGCGAAAATCCGGGAGATCATCAGGGCTGTTGCCCGGCAACGAGGCGACTGGGCGTGCATTCCTGAAAATGCACGGCCTTCGCAATCACTTCGTTATCGTCGATGGGCGCAACGATCCTTATCGCCCGACTACCGAGGAGATCGTGTCCATCTGCGATCCGCACATTGGCGTCGGTGCCGATCAGCTCGTGGTCATCGAAGGTCCGCAGGCCGATGGGCAGAAGGACGGTGCTGTCGCTTTCCTTCGCTTCTACAACGTCGACGGACCGGAAGCGGAAGCTTGCGGCAATGCGACGCGCTGTGTTGGCTGGCTATTGCTGGAAGAACTCGGCACTGACGAGGTCAAAGTGCAGACGCGAAACGGCGTGCTCGAATGCCGCAGGATTGCCGACAAGCGAGTGAGCTGCACGATGGGGCGGATCAGCATGAACTGGCAGGACATTCCGCTGAGTGAGAAACGCGATACCTGTCACCTGCAGGTTGGCGGCGGCCCGTTGCGAGATGCCGTCGCACTGAACATAGGAAACCCTCACGTCGTGTTTTTCGTCGACGATACCGACGCCATCGATCTTCGGAAACTGGCTCCGCCGATCCAGCAGGATGCCCTTTTTCCGAAACAGGTAAATGTCGGTATCGCGCAAATGCTTTCTGCGAACCGTTTGCGCCTCAAAGTGTTCGAAAGGGGTGCCGGGCTTACACAGGCCTGCGGCAGTGGCGCCTGTGTTGCGGTCTTCGCTGCATTGGCGCGTGGACTGACAGATGAGCGGACCGTAACGGTCGAAATGCCCGCAGGAGAAGTAGAGATCACGATTTCGCCGGACGGCAAGGCAACCATGACCGGCCCGGTCGAATTCTGCTTCAGCGGCTTCCTCCCACCCAAAATGGGGCCGGATACCTTTTCCTAGAAAGGGGCCGGATACATTATTTTCGCTCTGATTTTCGCGGTCTGCCACGCTTTCCGCTCCCGATCGCAATCGACAACGTACTTTCAATTTCCTGTCTAAAATTTCGATTGCCGATTGGCAATCCCTTACGGACTCCGTAGCGGATCTCTTCAAGTTTGTTTTGGTCGAGTTCCGTTTCGAACAGTTTACGATAGGCGTGTTTTCGATCTGTTTCGCTTTGACCCAATAGATTCCAGGTTTCATGAGGAACAACATGCGCGCATTGCACGTTCAGCGCATTGAATCGATAGCTCGACCAGCGGTAGTTTTCCGGGCGTTCAACTATGCCGGCACGGACAGGATTGAGTTCGATATACCGATAACAAGCGAGGCAATAGAAATCACTATCAACTGGTGAAGACTTAAACCGGCCTTCCCACATCGTTCCAGTTCTACCGTACTTCTTGTTTACTGTACGAACGTAGTCTCGGCCTACGTCGCGGATAACTAGTGATACGCCGTCGGCAACTTTTGGAGTCATGAGAAAATGAACGTGATTTGTCATCAACACATAGGCGTGCAGACTGCAATCATGTTTTTCGCAACTCTTCGCAAGAAGATCCAGGTAAAGCTGATAATCGGCATTGGAAAAGAAGCACGAATTGCGGTTATTGCCCCGCTGCGTGACATGTTGCGGAATTCCTGGCAAGTTCAGTCGAATTGGGCGAGGCAAAGTGATGTCTCCGTTGTAAGGAAACACCATTTTCCGAAGGAGCCTGGCGATCGGGAACTGCAGAATCAGCCGATAGTGTACAGATAATGTATCCGGCCCCTTTTTAGGAAAAGGTATCCGGCCCCATTTTTTGGGCCCCATCAGAAGCTGGAGCGAATGTCGATCAGCACCTGGAAGTTGTCGATGCTATCGTCGCCATCCAGCGGAAAAGCAAAGTCGATGTGCAGGACACCACCGTCTCCTGCGCGATTGTTTCCGAGTCTGAGGCCAACACCGGCATCGCGCAGGAGACCGAGGTTTTCGGCGCCAACCGGATTGTTTCCCCAGGTTCGGCCGGCATCGAAAAAGATCGCAGCGCCTACATTGAACAGGCGCCACGGGTACCAGTCGGTGAAAAATCGTTGCTCCAGCGTAAGCAACGCCTTCATATCGCCGCCCTGGTAGCGCAACGGATAGCCACGCAGTCCGCTGTCGCCCCCGATCAGCAACTGGTTGTCGAGATCGAGATTGTCGCCAATGGCACCGCTGAGGCTTGCATAGAAAAGCTGCTGATTCGTTACGCGTCGATGAAATCGGGTTTCAAAACTAAACACCAGGTTTTTCGCCATATGGTCTTCATGGCGGCCTTCTATGCCGGTTCCGACGGTAAGGGATGTCTGTTTGCTGGCTACCAGCGCATTGCTGAAACTCGCACGGTAATGCCATGAGTCGGCGCTCGAACCGAAAGCCTCCGGTGCGTAGCCCACGCGAAATGCGAATCGGGTCCCGAGGAATCTATCCTCGACGATTCCGATCCGGTCGAAGTTCTCCGATTCCTCGAAATGGTCTTGGACGGTCTCGAATCCAAGATACGGATAGACGTATTTGCGATTACCGGGAACGAGCGCAATGGGGTCGATCGTCTCCGGCACCGCGGAAAATTCGTGATCGTCGTAAACAGCCCCCGCGAAATAGCGCCTGACCCAGCCGTCACGGAGTCCTGCGGACCATCCTGCAAACACCTCGTGGTGCTGATACGTGTGCTGGAACTCCGAAATGATTTCACCGCGGTCGTACAGAGGTTCCGTGAGATCGACCGCGGCGATCGATACTCCGTTGGACCTCCGGCTGTCCAATGCGAAAAACGGTTTTGCGAAGTAAAGTTGCCGGTCATAGCCATCGCTGTTTTCACCGATGCGCACGGCAAAGTTATTGCGCGTACCGCGAAAGTGCCGATCGGCGAAATCGAAGATTGCAGTATCCCGGTCGACAGTCGATTTGTATTTGAAAGACAGCAGCATGCCTCGACCGAAAAGGTTTCGTTCGCGGACGCCGAGTCCGAGCCGGTTCTGGCCGCCCTCGCGCCCGGCCGTGATGCTGGGTGTCAGGCTCCACACGTCCGCGGTCGATACCCGCAGGTCGACCAAACCGTCTTCGAGACTGACCGTTTCAATGTCGGCTTCGCGAAGGTAGACGTTCTGCCGCAACAGCCTTTCTGATTCTTCAATCAGCCGCTCGGAGTACTCGTCACCCTCGGCAATCAGCAGCTGCGACCTTATTACCTGCGGCCGCGTGACCACGTGCAGCTTGTTTGCCCAGCGGTAAAGCAGCCTGTTCTCTTCCGGGTCGTCGAGATCGAAAATATTCTGCGACTCGATAGTTATCTCGCCAATACGAACATCAAGCGCCTCGAGTTCTTCCGGCGTTGGAAGCGGGGCAACGGGGAGCTCGGCGTCCTGCGCAAATGCAATCACGCTGAGAAAAACGGCGCTGATTGCGGCGGCCGAGCGACGAAGAAAAATTGTATTCAACTTCCTCAGCTGACCAGACCGATGACGAGAAATCCCGCGGTAGCAATCGCGGCGGCAAGCAACGCGTAGGGAAGCTGCGTTCGCACGTGATCGATGTGATCGGTTGCTGATGCCATCGATGCGACGACTGTGGTGTCACTGATCGGCGATGCGTGATCGCCGAAGATCGCGCCGGACATCGCAGCGCCGAGGAACAGCGGTACCGACAGGCCCAGTGTCGCCGCGATGGGAATGGCAATTGGAATCATGATAGCGAACGTGCCCCAGCTGGAACCCACGGAAAATGCGATGAACGCCGAAGTCAGAAAGATCAGTGGCGCAAGCCAGACTGCCGGAATATTGTCGCCGACGATACTGGCCACATAGTTGCCTGTGCCCAGCAGCATAGCAACGTCGCCGAGGGCGAGCGCCAGTAACAGGATTGTCGAAATGGGCAACAACGCACCGGCTCCCTTCATGAATATTCGCATCAGCTCGCCGACTGAACTTTTGCCGCTGGCAAGAATCATGATCCACGAAGTAAGCAACGCGAAGCTGACGGACCAGAGTATCGAAACCGATCCGGATCCGTCCTTGATATTACCGTCACCGGTAATGTACAGCCCCACAGGCATCATCAGGATCATGGCCACAATCGGTACGGCCATCAGTGCTGCCGAGGGAATGTCAGCATCGCTTTCATCTTGCGGCGCCGTTTCAGCGGAAACGTCCACCAGTGGTGTCGAGCCGGGCCACAACAGCTGACCCTGCTGTGTCCTTTCCTCGGCTTTTTTCATCGGTCCGATATTGATGTCCTTCCAGATCACAATGGCTGCCAGCAGGATCGCGAGGATCGCATAAAGATTCAACGGAATGGCCGCAATGAATGTGCCCATCGGGTCCTCGACGCCGGTCGAGGCCACGAGGCCGATGATGACCGCACCCCAAGCATTCAGCGGGATCATCACGCACACCGGCGCCGAGGTCGCATCGATGATGTAGGCAAGCTTTTCGCGCGAGATCCGGTAGCGGTCGAACAGCGGCCGGCTGACCGAGCCAGCTACCAGCAACGTGATGTTGGATTCGATGAAGATAATGAGCCCGGTAACCCAGGCCAGCATCTGTGCCCGCAAGCCGTTGTGAACCCAGCGCCGGGACTCGAGAAAATGCACGAATCCGCGCACGCCTCCCGAGTGCTCGATAGTGGCGATCAGCGCGCCGATGATCAGCGTGAAGATCAGCACCCGCGTATCGCCCGGATCGCTGAACACATTGACGACGCCGTCGAGCCCGGCCGTCACGCCGGCGAGCGGGTTGAAGCCGTGCAACACCGTGAAGCCGATCCAGATGCCGGCGAAAAGCGACAGGATTACCTGCTTGCTCCAGATGGCTAAGACGATGGCGAGAATCGGCGGCAGTACGGATACCCAGCCGGCGTTATCCATGAGCGGCGAAACCCTGCAGAAAGGATGACAGGTTGTCACCCAGTTCATCGGAAAGATAGCCGCCTTCCTGGACCAGCACCGTCGGCAGATCGAGCTCGCCGATGCGCCGGGCGATGCGGCCGAAGCCGAGTGTCGTGATGGCCAGGCCGCGCAACGGATCACCCTCGTAGGCATCGAGCCCGAGCGCGATGACCAGTGCGCCGGGCGAGTACTTGCCTATAGCGGCGATTGCCGTATCGAGGGTGTCCAGATAATCGTCATCCGCCGTACCGCGCGGCAAGGGCAGGTTCAGATTGAAACCGGTCCCATCTCCGCTGCCTCTCTCTTCGGCGTAGCCCCAGAAAAACGGGTAGAAGCGCACCGGGTCGGCGTGAATGGATACCGTAAACACATCGTCGCGTTCGTAGAAAATTTCCTGCGTGCCGTTGCCGTGGTGCACGTCGACGTCGAGAACCGCGACGCGATCGTGCTTCTCACGCAGCACTTCGGCGGCGACGGCCGCGTTGTTCACGTAGCAGAAACCGGAGGCCACTTCGCGAGTCGCATGGTGTCCCGGCGGCCGCGACAACGCATAGCACGCGCGTTCGCCCTTCAGGACCAGCTTTGCCGCATGCGCTGCGCTGTGTGCACTCCACAACACACTGTCCCAGGTGTCGGCGGACACGGGGCTCGCCGTATCGCAGTGATGCCAGCCGGCCTGGCCGACCGCGGATTTGGGATAGCCGCCGTCACGCCTATCCGGGTGAATGCCGGGAACGACCTCGGCGGAGCCACCCTCGATGCGCGACCAGCGCACGTGAATGTTCTCGAGATAGGTGAGATAGCGTTCGGTATGAACCTTCGAGATGTACTTCAGCCCGTAGTCCGTCGGTGTCTTCGCAATCAATCCCGAGGACTTCGCGGCGGCCAGCAGGCGGTCGGCGCGCTCGGGCTGTTCGGGATTCGGCTGCGGGCTGCCTGAGGAGAAAAACGATCGCGGGTAATGCTTTTTCTGCCGTTCGTCGAAGATGACCTTCATTCGCCGGAAACCCCCTTTGCCAGTGCATCGAATGCTGCGTCGCTTGCCTGGTAAATCAGCTCGTCGTCGCGGACTATCATGCCCAGTGTTTCATAAAACGCCTGCGCGCTGGTGTTTTTGCTGTCGACCGTCAGCCGCAGGTGATCGGCACCGCGGGTCGCGGCAATGCGAGCCGTTTCGGCAACCAGCCTGCGCCCGAGGCCCGTGCCGCGCGCCTGATCACTGACATACAGATCCTGTATGTACACCCCGAGTGCGCCGCGCCAGGTGGAAAAGCTGTAGAAGAACAGGCAGATGCCCATCGGATCGCTGTTGCGCTCCGCGAGCAGCACCTCGAAGGCAGCCTGCCGGGAGAAGCCATGCTCGATCAGGTCCTCGACCGTGCTGACGACCTTGCGCTCGTCGCCCAGGGCTTCGGCGAGTGCATAGATCATCGAGTGAACGGCCTCTGCGTCCTGCGGATCCGCAAGCCGAATCGTTATGCGATTGTCTTCGCCCATACATTAACTGCTCCAAGAAAACTGCCATTGCCCGGGGCGCCATTGCATCCGGCACCATTTCAGAAATTGACCTTGTCGGCACCTTTCAAATGCAGCATCTCACGCGCTTCCTGCGGCGTTGCAATTTCGTGTCCCAGCTCTTCGAGAATCGTACGAATCTTTCGCACTTGCTCGGCATTGCTTTTGGCTAGCTCGTTTCGGCCGATCAGCAAGCTGTCTTCGAGGCCGACGCGTACGTTGCCACCCATGATCGCACCCATGGTTGCGAGGGGTATCTGCCAGCGGCCGGCAGCGAGAACCGAGAAACGGTAGTTGTCGCCTAGCAGACGGTCTGCCGTTGCTTTCATGTGCATGAGCTGTTCCGGTGCCGCGTCGATGCCGCCCAGCACGCCCATGACGAACTGCACGAAGACAGGTTTCTTTATCAAGCCTTCCTTCAGGTAGAAAGCGAGCGTCTGGATGTGGCCGACGTCGTAGCACTCGAATTCGAAGCGCGTGCCGAAGCGATCGCCGAGCTGATGAAACACCTGTTCGATATCGGCAAAAGTATTCTTGAAAACCACATCGCGCGTCGCGTCGAGGAGCTTCGGTTCCCATTCGTACTTCCAGTTTGAATAGCGGCGTTTCAATGGAAACAGGCCGAAATTCATCGAGCCCATGTTCAGCGAGCACATTTCCGGTTCGACCACGGTTGGCGCCGCAAGCCGTTCTTCCAGCGTCATCAGGGAGCTGCCGCCGGTTGTAATATTGATGACCGCATCGCAGCCGTGGTGGATGGCCGGCAGGAACTGCATGAATACGCCGGGGTCGGCCGTCGGCTGGCCGGTCTTCGGGTCGCGCGCGTGCAAATGCAGAATGGCCGCGCCGGCCTCGGCCGCATCGATGGCTTGAGCCGCGATGTCCGCCGGCTTGTACGGCAGGTATTCGCTCATCGTCGGCGTGTGTATGGAACCGGTGACCGCGCAGGTGATGATGACTTTGTCGGACATTGGCAATTACCCGCGGCGTGTTGGCAGTTTCAGTTTGCTGACCATCGT
>Ga0224505_10000440_pt1 | contig 28638 bp, 21 predicted proteins | sample SF_Jan12_sed_USG_FD_169102 | JGI IMG/M metagenome (GOLD analysis project Ga0224505, IMG submission 169102) | Sediment microbial communities from San Francisco Bay, California, United States - SF_Jan12_sed_USGS_4_1 | ecosystem: Environmental > Aquatic > Marine > Sediment | place: USA: California... | reverse complement strand
ACACCAAAGTATGGAGGATTATCAACGAGCAATTGATGCCTATAAAATGTCCATTGAGATTAACATCAGTCATGAGGGCTCATTGTATGAACTTGCATTTTGCCTCGATATCACCGGCCAGTTGGAAAGCAGTATCGAGTACTATCAAAAGTTTATTGATGAAGATCCCTATTCTACGGCAGCATGGTACAATCTGGGTATAGTCTATAATAAACTAGAAAAGTATCAGGATGCACTCAAAGCATATGACTATGCCCTGACAATAGATGAAACTTTCGCCTCTGCGTATTTTAATACGGGTAACACATTCATGAATATGGGCGAATATACCAAGGCACTGGATTCGTTTCGAAAAACACTGGAGATTGAAGGACCAAGCCCCGAAGTTTATTGCTGCCTTGGGGCGGCGTACGAAAGCCTGGAGCAATACGAGCTGGGGTTGAAATATTTTCAAAAAGCATCCAAGCTTGATACCCTTTACGACGAAGCTTGGTTTGGTGCCGGCGCTTGCCTGGAAAAACAAGAAAAGTGGTATCAAGCCCTGCATTTTTACAACAAGGCATTAAAAATTAATACAGAAAATGCAGAGTATTGGAAGTCTGTTGCCCACGCTGAATTCAAGATCGGCAACGCTGTATCAAGTATAGATGCTTACGAAGAGGCAAGCAAACTTGAACCTGATGATAAAGAGATTTGGTTGAATTGGTCATACATCTTCTTCGAACAAGGTAATTATGAAAAAGCGATAGAAACACTATCTCTGGGATTTGATGAAATCCCCGATGATGCGGAAATTTTCTATCGCATGACAGTCTATCTTATTGAAGCTGGTCGATTTAAAGAAGCCTTTAATTATTTAGAAAATGCTTTAACTTTGGACTTCGATGGTCACACCGCATTGTTTGATTTCTTCCCCAAGATTGAGACGCAAAAGGCTTTATACAAAATCATCGAACAGTTTAGAAAAGAAAACAGCTAATGAACTACGATATCAAAAATCTGCCTGAGCGCACTGAAAAGCCCAGGCAATATGGCTTTACTATGGCAATGGACAAAGGTCTAAGCATTCGTGAAGCCGAGGATTTCGCAAGCCTTTCTGCAAATTATGTTGACATTGTTAAACTTGGGTGGGGCACAAGCTTTGTAACTCCAAATCTGAAAGACAAATTAAAAGTATATAAAAATGCTGGTTTGCCCGTCTACTTTGGAGGAACACTTTTTGAAGCCTTTGTCATTCGTGATCAATTCGACGAATACCGTAAAATTCTGGATGAATTTGATATGACATTTGCTGAGGTTTCCGATGGTTCGATGGATATTGATCATAATAAAAAATGTGAATACATTACGAAACTCTCTGAACAAGTAACCGTACTTTCCGAAGTTGGGTCTAAGGATGCAGATAAAATCATCCCTCCTTATATGTGGATTGAATTAATGCAAAAAGAGCTTGATGCCGGTGCCTGGAAAGTAATCGGCGAAGCCCGCGAAGGTGGAAACGTAGGGCTGTTTAGGTCCACTGGTGAAGTTCGCTCGGGACTTGTTCAAGAAATACTGACAAAGATACCCTTCGAAAAAATAATCTGGGAGGCCCCTCAAAAAGCGCAACAAGTTTGGTTTATTAAACTCCTGGGTGCAAATGTAAACCTTGGGAATATCGCACCTGAAGAAGTGATCCCCCTGGAAACTATTCGATTAGGATTGCGCGGTGATACATTTTTGCATTTTCTCGGTATTGAGAGAAAAAACACAAACACGGCGCCTCCCTTTGAGGTTGATTAACAAAACTGATTTGAGAAATTCAAAAGACTATATTCTCCTTTACTTTAAAGGTATTGGGATGGGCGCTGCTGATGTTGTTCCGGGGGTCTCGGGTGGGACTGTGGCGTTTATTACCGGCATATACGATGAGCTACTACATTCCATTAATGCGTTCAATCTAGAAGCCCTTTCACTACTGGCAAAATTCAGGATAGCCGAGTTTTGGAAGAAAATAAATGGCAACTTTCTCACAGCAATCTTTGCCGGAATCGCTACCAGCCTGCTTTCTCTTGCCAAGCTAATGACATACTTGCTGGAAAATCATCCCATTTTAATCTGGTCGTTCTTTTTTGGATTAATTCTGATTTCCGCACCACTTGTGCTGCGCGAAATAAGGAAATGGAATCTGGCAACCGTTATGATTTTCTTTGTCGGAATAGGGGTAGCGTATGCCATTACCGTCGTATCTCCCACACAATCACCCGAAGCAATCTGGTTCGTTTTTTTTGCCGGATCGCTGGCGATATGCGCGATGATTCTTCCCGGGATTTCCGGTGCATTTATTCTCCTTCTGATCGGGAAGTATCAATACATGGTTAATGCATTACTCAACTTCAACATTCCAATTATTCTCATTTTTATGGCGGGTTGCGCCCTCGGACTAATGAGCTTCGCAAAGTTCCTGAGTTGGATTTTGGACAATTATCACAGCTCCACAATTGCTTTGCTTGCCGGCTTTATGCTCGGTTCTCTTAACAAAGTGTGGCCCTGGAGAGAGGTTTTGGAATTCGTTACAAACAGCAAGGGCGAGCAGGTTCCCGCTTTCGATAGAAGTATTTTACCGTGGCATTATTTGGCAACAACGGGCAAAGATCCTCAGGTTTTTCAGGCGATTCTCATGATGGCACTTGGCGTCTTCATTGTGGTTCTAATTGAAAAGATTGCAGTACGGCTTAAAACAAAGATCTGAACATGGAAAAAATATTTGGGCTAATCGGCGGAAGCGTTAGTCATTCTTTCTCAAAAGAGTATTTTGATGAAAAGTTTTTTCGCGAAGAGCTGCGCGATTATCATTACGAGCTATTTCCGCTGGCTACCATTAAGGAAATTGAATCGCTACTGAAAGACACAAAGGGTCTCGCAGGACTCAATGTAACTATTCCTTATAAGGAACAAGTAATAAAATATCTTGATGAAGTGGACGGGTTTGCCAAAAAGATTGGCGCCGTAAATGTCATCAAGATTCAAAATGGCAAACTGAAAGGTTTTAACACTGACTCCGAAGCCTTTTATGAAACTGTAGAGAAATGGCTTCCAAAGGAAAAAAACATCAAGGCCCTGATACTCGGCACTGGTGGATCATCCAAAGCTGTACAAGAAGCGCTCAAGAAACTAAATATAGATTTCAAGGTTGTATCGAGGAAATCCAAGAAGGGTTTATTGACCTATAAGGCCTTAGAAAAAGACCCAACGCTTATTCGGGATTCGCACCTTATTGTTAACACCACACCGCTTGGGATGAGCCCAAATACAGAAGCAATGCCTTCCATTAATTTTGAACATATTGGTCCTGAGCACTATGTTTATGACCTAATATACAATCCTGCCCGAACGATGTTTCTGCAAAAAGCCGAGATGCGAAATGCGAAAATCAAGAACGGCTTGGAAATGCTTCATATGCAGGCTGAGAAATCCTGGGTGATCTGGAATAGTTAACCAGCATTAACGGCCTTCTTCCGCTATTGAACTCTTTACGCTTAAACTTAGCATTACTTCAGGATTGTAACGATGTAAGACTATTCGATAACCGTTAAATTCCCACATGGATTTCCAGATTACAAGCGAATACGAGCCTACAGGTGATCAGCCCAAAGCCATTGAACAACTTACGCGTGGTGTCTTGGGCGGTGAGGCACATCAAACCCTTTTGGGGGTAACCGGATCCGGAAAAACCTTTACCATAGCAAATGTTATTGCGCAGACCAACAAGCCAACATTAGTATTAAGTCATAATAAAACACTGGCAGCGCAACTATATGGTGAATTCAAACAGTTCTTCCCACAAAATGCAGTAGAGTACTTTATTTCATACTACGATTATTATCAGCCCGAAGCATTTATACCTTCCTCAGGCTTATATATTGAGAAAGACCTTTCTATTAATGAAGAGATTGAAAAGCTTCGCCTGAGTGCTACATCCTCCCTGCTCACAGGAAGAAGGGATGTCATTGTTGTGGCTTCGGTATCCTGCATTTATGGCATAGGTAATCCCGAGGAATTTGGGAAAAATATAATAAAACTTAAAAGAGGAGAAACTATTGTACGCAATAAATTGCTGTTTGCGTTAGTCGATATCCTTTACAATCGCACGGAACTTGACTTCAAACGCGGGACCTTCAGGGTTAAAGGTGATACCGTAGATGTTTTCCTGGCATACGCGGACTATGCCGTGCGGATCTATTTTTGGGGCGATGAAATAGAATCCATACAACGTATTGATCCACAGAGCGGAAAGAAAATCTCAGATGAAGAAGTTGTCACTATCTTTCCGGCAAATCTATTTGTTACCGGTAAAGATATGCTACACCAGGCCATCCGTGAAATACAGGACGATATGGTGGCACAGGTAGAAATGTTTGAATCAGAACTTCGGCACCTGGAGGCCAAGCGTCTGAAAGAACGAACAGAGTTTGATCTTGAAATGATGCGTGAGTTGGGGTATTGTTCCGGAATTGAAAACTACTCCCGTTATTTTGATCGCAGAAAACCTGGAGCCCGACCTTTCTGCCTGATCGACTATTTCCCGGATGACTTCATCCTCGTAATCGATGAAAGTCACGTTACGGTACCACAGGTTCGCGCTATGTGGGGAGGCGACCGTTCAAGAAAAGTTAATCTGGTGGATTATGGATTCAGACTTCCCTCGGCGTTGGATAATCGACCGCTAACATTTAATGAATTTGAAACTCTCATGAACCAGGTGATTTACGTCAGCGCTACACCATCTGAATACGAGCTTAGAAAATCAGAAGGTGTCGTTGTCGAACAAATCATTCGCCCCACTGGTTTGCTGGATCCTGAAATAGACGTGCGACCCAGTAGAAATCAAATTGATGACCTCCTGGAAGAAATTGATGAACGGGTAAAGAAGGATGAACGCGTTTTGGTTACAACCTTAACCAAGCGAATGGCCGAAGAACTAACTAAATACATGGATCGCGTAGGCATCAAATGTCGGTATATCCATTCAGAGGTAGCGACGCTAGATCGCGTTGAGATATTGCGGGAGCTGCGCCTCGGTGTATTCGATGTATTAATTGGTGTAAATCTACTCCGTGAAGGTCTGGATTTACCAGAAGTTTCACTCGTGGCAATTCTTGATGCTGACAAAGAAGGTTTTCTCCGAAACCAACGTTCTCTCGTACAAACAATAGGGCGGGCTGCACGGAATGTAAACGGACGCGTGATTATGTATGCCGATAAGACGACTGAGTCTATGGAACAGGCTATTGACGAAACAAATCGAAGGCGTAAAATTCAGCTAGATTATAATAATGCGAATGGGATATCCCCAAAAACGATTATCAAGACGAAAGAATCCATTCTTGGACAAACAAAAGTGGCGGACTCAAAGAGGTCAACGAAAAATTACTATGTCGAAAGCGAAGATCTAACCCTTGCTTCAGATCCTGTTGCCGCATATCTCAGCAAAGATGAGCTTATTAAAATGTCAGAGCGTACACGCAAAGCAATGGAAAAAGCTGCAAAGGAGCTAGAGTTTATGGAGGCCGCAAAACTGCGGGACGAATTTATTGCCATACAGAAACTCATTGACGACAAAGAATAAATCCGGCAGCGTTGCCCCGACCGACCTTTGATCAAAAGACTGCCATGACCTTCATCGTGATTCTTCGAATAATAGAAAAGCTTAGCGATAGCAAATTGCCTGGTATGAACAATATTTACACGTTTCAGTAACCTGCGTCTGATCGAATGATACAGCAGGGTCAAAAAGCTCTTCGAGTAACAACTTAAGCTGAAGCTCAAACTCGGCCAAATGCGGCCCTACATCATCGACGTACTCTTTACCGATTCTAAGTCCAAATCTAAAATTTTTATCAAAGAGATTCATCCTGTTGATCAGTCCGGGCACTATCCTCTCATTCCTATCCGGCGCATTTGCCTTGTACAGTAGTGCATACAATACCGTTTGGAATGCAGCCTTATTGCGTTTTCCCTCACGTGAAAAAAGGGAGGCAATACTTTCAAATTCAAGCTGGTCCCTCCCAGTCTTGTAATCAATTACACGCAATACGTTATCCTTTCGATCGATACGATCAATTTTTCCACTGAGTATAACTGATCCTGGTGAATGATCAAGCTTCAGGGTACAACGGAGACCCTCCTGTTCAATTGCCTCCATAACAAAGGGTGCATACATTTTATCCATCTCAACAATACGGTGCGCAAAACGCCTTACGACTTCCCGGACGACCAGCCGCTGCCCTTCGTATTGCACCTGTTTTCCAGGATCCAGTCTGTAGGCTTTGATAAAGACCTTATCAATCAATTTGTCAATAACAGATTCAGCGCCTGCAAAGTCACTTTCTTCAACTAGTTTACTACCCTTTCCTTCACCAATGTGCTTGTAGAATAACTCCATCACTTCATGGAAAAAATTACCGAGTATGCGCGCATCCAGATCTTCCTCCACTTCCTCCGGTTCCTTTATTCTGGCTACATGTCGTAAATAGAATCGCAACCGGCATTCCACATAGGTGTTGAGTGCGGATGGTGATATTCCGCTAAACTTGCTATTTCCTTCGCTAAGTTTTGCCAGCTTCTGCAATAAGACCTCGTCCTTTTTGACTACAATTGGATGAACAGGCCTGGGTTGTATAGGATTATGCAGTATCCTTTTCTCCATTTCAAGTCCACTTTCAAAGATTAACTGCTGAAGATACCTGCTGATTTCACCCTGACCAAGAACATCGGTCTCAGAATTATAAAACAAAAAAATATTCTCCGAACGTTGGATCATCCTGTAAAAAAGGTAAGCATACATGGTGTCCTGGTGTTCTAAGGTTGGCAATCCGTATGCCCTGCGAATGTTAAAAGGAATGTAGGAGCCTTTATTGCCAGAAGAAGGAAAAGCGCCCTCATTCATAGACAGCACAAAGACATTCTTATAATCCAAATTGCGTGTTTCCAGAACACCCATTACTTGCAATCCTTTGAGCGGCTCACCTGTAAATGGAATTCTATTAGTCTGAATCAATTGCCGGAACAAACGAAGAAATGATTTTAAGAAAGATTGCCGTACTTTCACGACGCTCTCATCATCAACTGAAGGTTCCTTTCTCCGAACCTTGCTGGCTTCCTTATGGTTGGGATGCTCATTACCAATAACTTCTTCCATGCGGTTCAGAAGCTTTAAAAAATGGAATGCATACTCTTTGTCAAAATCACTGAGCCCCTCCAATTCACCAATACAGGTCAGTACTTCCCGCAGATAGCCCAATATATCGGCCTGCACATCGCTAAAAATAATACGATGCAAAACAACTTCAGATGCCAGGTAGTCGCTGGGAATGTGAACCCAATTATTATTTAGAATCTCCTTGCGCTTAGCGCTTGCAACGGCCGCATCGGCTGCAACAATGTACGGATGACTCAACAACGACAATACCTGACGGTGACTAAATTCGCCATGCTTTATTGCAATCTGCATTTCCACGAGAAGTTCTACCAAGTTGAATAGTGGTGTGCCGCTAATGGGAAAGCCCATCGTAATATTGAGTTTATCAATTGCGCCAGAGATACCATGCAGCACCGGTAGCAGAAGCTTTTCATCAGGTAAGACAATCAGAGTATCTTCCGGATCATATCCCTCTGCTAGCTTTTCACCAAGTATCTGAACCATCAGCTTTGCCTGGGCAACAGGTTCTGCCGCACCAAAAATGCGAATCGTTTTGTTCATTCCGGCATTCGCGGTAGCGGTCCCAGGCGAACTATCTATGTTATCATACCAAGCCGGCGAAAAATTTGAAGGTATGTGTTTGGAGAATGTTTTACCCAAGATTCCATGTTGTTGATACTCACGAAAAAACTTTCCAGCTTCTTGGGTGCTGTTGTTTACGTAATATTCATCAAGGTCCCAGTAGACATCGGCCAAACCCTCTTCGATGAAATGGCAAACAATTTTCTCTTCTGCCCTGGTCAGCGCATTGAAGCCGGCAAACGCTATTGGACGTTTTCCAGCATTACCCTTTGTAAGCGTCTCAATATTCTCCGCCACTATCCGATGCAGCATTCCTTCATAAGCCAGTCCATTATCCAAAAGCTGTTGCTTAAAAGAAGAATAGAGCTGATAAAGTTGATGCCATACATCAAGAAACTTTATTTTGTTTTCCGTTAGCTCGTCTTCAAAGCTTCTCCAGAAGCTAATTAGAAAATCACGTTGCTCATCAGTAAGATAATCAAAGCTTGAATCAAGTTCCTTTTGATGACTGAGATCCCTAAACAGTTGCGCTGCATGTATCAAATATTTATCAGCCTCGTCAAAATCACGAAGCAACATATCCCCCCAAAAATAAAATTTATCAAATGGCTCAACCCCCTCCTGAACAAACGGCGCTGTTTTCTTCACAACCTCATTGTACGATCGATACAGCCGATGGATCAATTCAAGTTTATCCGGAATCTTTAATTCTGACAAGTCGGCTATAAAATCCTCAATGGTAAGAAGTCTGGGAGAAAATACGGGTTTATCCAATATTGCACTCAGGTGCTTTCTAAAATACAAAATAGCCCTCCGATTCGGGAATACTACAGTGAGTTCTTCCAATCGGTGATGCTTTTTATACAGAGACTCCGCAAGCTCGTACAGGAATGGCTTCATGATCTAATTTCATTGAAAAGAACGCATATGCAACCCAATAAACAAATACGGACCAAGAAATAGCAAATGCCGTGGTCCTTCAGCCGATGAAAAGGTTAGATATCCGGTCCTGCGCGGTTACAAACTATACTATTGGATATACAATTTCCTAATCTCAAATACTTATATTTTTCTCCAAAAACAAATGCCGAACGTGGTTAACGTCCGGCATTCACACTACACATGCGCTATTTGCTTAAACCCCTAAACTGCAAACAAAAAATCAGCGCAACTTCAGTTCAAAAAATTGGCACTCCGGCACCGGCTAAAAATATTTACAACCAACAACCACTACGAATGGAGTAAATCACCTGTCGTGCCGGAAATGCCATGTCTTTGATGTCCTAATTGTTTGATATCTATTCACTAATCCACATTGTCATGCAAGAATTTGTTATTGCCCAACAAATTGTTATCGTCATTCAAATTGTATTTCGATATAAATGACTCTGACGAGTGCGGCACATCCTGCATTTTCACGCCCCTTCGCAGGTATGCAGGCAAGGACCATTTTTCATTGAATTCCTCCTTTGTCATTTCAGGCTTGCGCGTTTCCTTTATTCTCTCCTGCCGCTCCTTCGCCTGTTGCTGTAGCCGTTGTTTCGTTGATCGAAGTGCCATCATACCCTCTTCATTGATAACCTGATCACTGTAACGCTCAGTATTGGCATCAAAGTCATCATCTTTAAGAAGACTTTCCTCACCTTCGTCCTCATCTTCGTGGGCAGGCTCTATTTTACTAAATGGACCTGTGAATATAAGTTCTCGTTCTTTTGGCGGTTCTTCACTGAATTTTTCATCCTCGCCGGCATTCGGTTGAGTTCTCACCTCGATATTATCCTTTTCATTCACAGAATTGTCAGTTTTGAAAAGCCAACCCTGCGAACGATCGAGGTCATGAACCTTCTTTTCATCCTTTTTGAGTCCAAGAACTGTGGGTTCATTTTGGAAACCAGTAGCGATAACCGTTACTCTTATGCGATCACCTAAATCTGGATCAACACCATGTCCAAAAATCAATTCCGCTTCCTCCCCGGCCTGACCCTGGATGTACTCGGTGATTTCCGTAAGTTCATCCATCTGTAACTCAGCGTCCACACCGGAGATAATTGACAAAAGAATCCTTTTCGCTCCCATAATGTCACGGTTATCCAACAGGGGAGATGCGAGTGCCCCTTCAGCTGCCATTAAGGCACGATTTTCTCCACGTGTTTCCGCTGATCCCATAACAGCCGCTCCTGCATTGAGCATTACTGTTCGCACGTCCTGAAAGTCAACGTTAACATAGCCTGCCAGGGTTATGATTTCCGCTATACCTTTGGCCGCTGTTGTTAAGATATTGTCCGCCTGTGCAAAGGCATGTCCAATCGAAAGATTCCCAAAAATCTCCCTGAGTTTATCGTTGAGAATTACCAGCACGGTATCACAATTCTGACGAAGTGCTTCAAGCCCCAGGTCGGCCTGACCCATCTTCTTCTTGCCTTCAAAGGAAAACGGAGCCGTAACGATACCTACTGTGAGGATGTCCATATCGCGCGCTATTTTAGCGATTACAGGGGCAGCCCCCGTCCCGGTGCCTCCGCCCATCCCTGCAGTAACAAATACCATTTTCGTATCTACAAGCATTTCCCTTATCTGCTCTTTGCTTTCCAACGCAGCATTCTTGCCGATCTCGGGATTTGCGCCGCATCCCAGCCCTTCCGTAAGGTTCGCTCCGATTTGAAGTTTGTTTGGTACCGGGCTGCTCATCAGTGCCTGGTTGTCGGTGTTGCAGACTATAAACTCGACATCCTTTATGCCTTGCTTATACATATGGTTCACCGCATTGCTACCTCCCCCTCCTACGCCAATCACCTTGATGATGGAACGTGGATTAGTGATTTTGGGAATCTCAAATTTGTATGATCCTGTTTCAAACATGATATAGTTTTTAAGTGGTTGTCTTCAGTCAATCAGTATTCATTTTTTTCATCCAGATCATCAATCAACAAACCTTTTGTTTTGTTTAATATCTCTGTGAAAAAGTTTCTGGATGCAACTGCAGGCCGCTTCCCTTTAGCAGTTTTCACTACTTCGCGAGCTTCCTTGTATCGGTCTTCTCTTTCATCAAGAGAGCGGAATCCCGAAAGAACCAATCCTATGGCCGTAGCATACATCGGACTCTTCACCGATTCGATCTTGCTCTTACCAAGGTGTTCGTTCGGATAACCGATACGTGTATCCATACCGGTCATATACTCAACTAGTTGTTTGAGATTGCTCAATTGAGAACCTCCTCCGGTGATCACAATACCTCCAGCCAACCTGTTTTCAAACCCGGAACCAATAATTTCTGAGTGTGCCATTTCTATAACCTCCTCCATACGTGCCTGAATAATGTTCGATAGGTTTTTCACGGATATCTCCTTTGCCGCGCGATTCCGAATACCCGGGATGGAAACGATTTCATTCGGGCTTGCCTCCTCTGCTATAGCTTTTCCAAAACGTGTCTTTAATTGTTCGGCTTGTTGCGGCAACACCATCAAGCCTTGTTTTATATCATTGGTCACAATGTTACCGCCGAATGGAATGACGGCTGAGTGACGAATAATGTTATCATAAAAAATAGCAATGTCCGTAGTACCACCACCAATATCGATCAGACACACACCAGCTTCCTTTTCTTCATCACTTAACACTGCTAAACTTGACGCGAGGGGCTCAAGAATAAGATCAGCGATCTCAAGACCACCCCTGCGTATACATTTGTTGATGTTATTTATTGCATTTGTCTGCGCTGTAATGATATGAAAATCAGCCTCCAGCCGTACGCCTGACATACCCACCGGCTCCTTTATTCCATCTTCATAATCCACCATGTAATCCTGTGGCATCACATGAATAATCTGACTTCCAGGTGGAACAACCATGCGATACATATCCTGTGTAAGGCGCTCAACGTCGGCAATGGTAATCTCTTCCTCTTTTGCCGACCGGGTTATACCCCCGTGCTGGACAAAGCTGCGGATGTGTTGCCCAGCGATACCTACATTTACCACGCCAATATCAATTCCTGCCTGGTCACCGGCTTCCCTTATTGCTTTCTCGATGGCGAATACAGTTTTATCGATATTGAAAACAATTCCTTTCACAACACCCTCCGATTCGGCTTTGCCCATTCCGAGCACTTCCAGTTTTCCAAACTCATTCTTACGGCCCACAATAGCGCAAATCTTTGTTGTGCCAATGTCAAGCCCGACTACTATTTTTTCGTGTTCCATAGCGTATTTCTTTATAGTGGTTGTTATTGTTCTTCTGTTTTAATTATTGTCAGGATACCAAAGTATCCTGGTATTTGCCCTATTTACTCTGTTACGATTTGTCCTTCATACTCCAAATTCACCCGATCATATTTGTTCCATCCCATGCGCGGTAAAATTTCCTTGTAGAAAATCATTAACTTCCTGAACTTTTCCTGAACATCATCCGGTTTTCCAAATTCTATTCTCTCATCCCCCACTTGTGGAAAAATAGTAATGCGCATTTTACTATCAATGTCTAATTGTGCAATCTGTGCGTTCCAAAACTCATCTTCCCGTATATCATTAAGTAGCTCCGCCAGTTTCTTTCCATCTTCTGAAGCATTCAAATTTTTCTCCTTAACCAATTGGCGAACATAGGCTCCACTGACAAGTATCACCCTGGCTGTATATTTCTCTGAGACTGGCATTAGTGTTCCATCTTCTGCGATGTATCCGTCCGGTCCATCATTGCGTATGATGCGCGCTATGGGTCTTCTTAGTTCTGCCCGTACAACCAAATTTCCTTTAAGGTCACTATACAGTTGCGCGTCCTTAATAAAAGATTCATGCTTAATTTTCTCTTCAACTTCTTTGAAGTTGACGCGATTCAGGCTTCCTCCCTTTAAGTTTTCCTTATCAAGCTGGATCAGATCAACGATATCACGTTCTTCCAAGAAATGATTTTCATCAACGTTTACCATCTTTATTGTAATGTCGCTAATGGTAGCGCTGCTCTGTCTCCGTTCCGTGAACGCAATTATTCCTGCTACGATGAGAACGGCCATAACTATCTTTACTTCTCGTTTGATATTTAACTTAAACTTCATACTTCTTCTTTAACATTTCTTTTATGGGATCAACGACCATATCAATATCACCAGCTCCCACGGTTACGATTACTTCTATGTCGGTATTTTGAAGTGACGCTACAACATCTGCTTTAGTGCACCTGACTTTAAAAGGGCTCGTTACACCTGCTAATAACATATCAGAATTCACACCCGCAATAGGTGCTTCGCGCGCGGGATAGATATCCAGTAGAAATAATTCATCCGCCAGGCTCAGACTTTTCGCAAAACCTTCCGCGAAATCACGTGTCCGAGTATAGAGATGAGGTTGAAAAACTACCGCCAATTTCCGTCCTGGATACAATGACTTCATGGATTTCAAGAAAGCCTCAATTTCTGTTGGATGATGTGCGTAATCATCCACAAAAACGATGTTTTTTGATTTAATGATATACTCAAATCTCCGTTTTACCCCAGCGAACGACTCGAGCGCTTTCTTTATCGCAGAAACCTTCACGTCGCATAGATTTGCTGCCACCGCTGCGGCAATTGCATTTTCAATGTTATGAAAACCTGGGACACCGAGCTGAATGTGTTCGACCTTACCAAAACCCTGGAGATCGAATTCAAAAAATCCGCCTTTTGCGGTTATGTTGTCGGCAAAAAATTGTCCCCGGCTCATGCTGTACGTATGCTTAGAAACATGACCGACATCACTGGCCAACAGTTCCGCAATTGATTCATGAATAATTAATGAGCCTCCATTATTTATTTGGCTTATGAAATCTTTGAAGGATGTTATTAAACTTTGATGATCACCATAAATATCAAGATGATCTGGGTCTGCCGACGTAACAATGGCTATTTGTGGGAAAAGCCTGAGGAAAGAGCGATCGAACTCATCCGCCTCTGCCACCACGAGTGTATCCTTATTCACACTACCGTGCATCACCAGGTTAGAATGATAGTTGGTTGTGATTCCTCCAAGGAATGCTACCATATTCTTTCCGGCAACATTCAATATATGCGCAATCATAGAAGATGTGGTCGTCTTGCCATGGGTACCCGCCACAGCTATTGTTCTGAAATCCTTCGTAATCAAACCCAACACTTCTGAACGCTTCTTAATGGTGTATCCCTCTTTTATTAAATAGTTATATTCCTTATGATCTTTTGGAACTGCAGGCGTATAAATAACTAGCGTCTTTTCTTTCTGCGCAATGACCTCTTCCGGGATACTATCAACGCTGTCTTCAAAATGAATGCGCATCCCCTCATTGACAAGCTCATCGGTCAATGTAGTCGAGGTACGGTCATATCCGGAAACGGCACATCCATTCCTGGAGAACCATCTCGCCAAGGCACTCATACCGATGCCGCCGATGCCCAGAAAATAGATATTATCGTATTCTTCAAATGCCATATTATATTAACTTCTTACCATTATGGGTTGTAAACCGCTTGCATCCATTTTTTGGTTGTGACTTGTCTTATCCTGTGCATTAGTTGTTTTCGCTTTGTTGGGGAGGTCAGCATTCAATGACCCTTCCACCAACAACTTGTCTATTTCATCCACAATAGCCATTGTTGCTTCAGGTCTTGCAAGACGTGCAATATTCTCGGAGAGTCTTTTGGCGCGTTGCGCATCGAAAAGGAGCTTGAGGGCCTCATCTACCAGTCCAACGTGAGCATCCTTATCCCGAACCAGTAACGCGGCCCCCTTATTGACGAGTGCCATTGCATTTTTTGTCTGATGATCTTCTGCTACATTTGGCGAAGGGACAAGAATAACAGGCTTCTTTGCAATACAAATCTCCGAGACCGCCAACGCACCAGAACGTGAGATTATAACGTCGGCAACCGCATACGCTAAATCCATTTCATGCACGAAATCCTGAATGCGTATCCTGCGCAAATCGTATTTACCCAAACGTTCCCTATAGAGATTATAGTAGCCCTTCCCTGTTTGCCAAATAATCTGTACCTGTGCATCTATCAGTTTTTCGATGCCCCCGATGACACTCTCATTGATTGTTCTTGCCCCCAGGCTTCCACCCACAACCAACAAAGTCCTGCTGTTCGCATCAAAGCCAAAATGGCTGAGTGCACGGGCTCTCTTTGAATCAATGGTGAGCATATCTTTTCGCACCGGATTACCGGTTAATACTATTTTATCCTTTGGAAAATATTTTTCCATTCCTTCGTAAGCGACACACACTTTACTCACCCTACTGGACACTTGCTTGTTGGCCAATCCAGCGAAAGAATTTTGCTCCTGAATCACAGATGGAATGCCAAGCCAAGTTGCCGCCAACATAATCGGACCACTGGCATAGCCCCCGGTTCCGATCACCGCGTGAGGCTTATACTGCTTCACAATTCGAATCGCCCGTAAATAGCTCACAACTAATTTCACCGGAAACAATAAATTTGACCATATGACATTCCGTTGCAATCCACTAATCCAGAGTCCGATTATTTCATAGCCTGCCTCAGGAATTCTTGTCATCTCCATCTTGCCCTTTGCACCGACAAAAAGGATTCTGGCGTCGGGATGACGGTCTCGGAATTCATTGGCAATGGCCACAGCCGGGAAGATGTGGCCTCCTGTTCCACCACCACTGATGATTAAGCGATATGGTTGTTGAATACTCATGCAGCCTTTGCCGTTGGCATATTTCTGTTTTCCCTGGCCTCAGTCGTTGATTTTTGATTCCATCCGGGATCCTGCTCACCACGGCTTACACTTAAGATAATACCGACGGCCAGACCCGTAAACACCATGGAAGTTCCGCCCATAGAAATCAGTGGTAGCGGTTGCCCGGTAATAGGACCTAGTCCGACAACTACTCCCATATTGACCATCGCCTGGCAAACCAGGTCGAAACTGAGCCCCGCAGAAAGCAGTCCCCCGAAAGCTCTATCACTATTGTAAGATGCTTTCATTCCACGATGCAGAAGAATCAGATACAATACGAGAACAACAATACCGCCTACCATACCATACTCTTCGATTACAATCGCATAGATAAAATCTGAGTATGGATGTGGCAGAATATTTCGTTGATCACTATTACCCGGACCTTTGCCCGTTATGCCTCCCGTTGCAACTGCTATCCTGGCATGTTTTGCCTGAAAGGGGAGTTCAGAATCATTAACATAATTCGTTATTCTATTCCTGGCAGTTTCACCCCGCACACCAAACTTAATGGCCAATGCGCCAAACAACATGCCTACAAATACCAGCATCGCGAGGTACTTTGTTGGAACCCGACCGATAAACATCACCAGCATACACGTGATCAAAAGCAACACTGCCGATGAAAGGTTGGTCAGGGCGATCAGCCCACAGATTATGCCGCACCAAAATAGAATAGGAATCAAAGAGTCCTTTATGTCGTCTATGTTTTGTTGCCGTTTCCCCAGCATACTCGCCAGGTTAACGATCAGGGCCAGACTGGCAAAGTCGGAAGGTTGAAAAGAGCCTATTATTGGTACTTGAATCCATCGTGATGCTTCATTGAGTGTCACCCCATTTGTAAAAGTGTATATCAGCAGGGGTACACTGATCCACAAAGCAACCTTTGAAATTCTGGAGTAATACCTATAGTCTACTTTGTGGGCAAACCACATGGCCGCTATTCCGATCATGACCGTGATGGTGTGCTTGATTAGAAAACTCTCAGGGCTTTGCGTCCGCTTGTATGCCAATGTCCCAATAGAGCTATACACTACAAGTATACTAATCAGTGATAATGCAAATACCACAGCCCAGATTACACGATCTCCCTGTAAGTTTTTATCAACCCATGTCTTTATCCTAATCATAATGTCATACCCTATTATCGGTTACCATGTCCATTGTTCTTATGTATGCACACCCTCCACTTGGTCCTTTAATGCCAAGACCGCACGCTTAAACTGATCCCCACGATCTTCATAATTCTTAAACAGGTCAAAACTCGCGCAAGCGGGTGATAGCAGAACAACGTCGCCCGGCTCAGCGACCAGCAGCGCCTTATGTACTACCTCTTTCATATTTTGTGTTTCGTCAATCTGCTTCAATACTGCACCAAAAGATTTCTTCAGTTTTTCATTGTTTTTACCAAGGCAGATTAAGGCCTTAACCTTTCGTTTAACATCGTCCATAATGATCGAATAATCATTGCCTTTATCAATACCCCCCGCAATCCAGACCAATGGTTTGTCAAAACTCCTCAGAGCGTAGGCCACCGAGTCAATGTTCGTTGCCTTGGAGTCATTGACAAACTCAACTCCATTTATAATAGCGACAGACTCCAATCGATGGGGGGCATTCTTAAATGATTTTAATCCGCTTCTGATTGAATCTAACGGTACGCCGGCGGTATATACAGCAGAAACCGCAGCCATTGTATTGATCAGATTATGCGGGCCCGTTAATGTTGTATCAGATTGAGCAATCTTAAATGGCTCTCCTAGTTGAAAACACATTTGCTCACCGTCAAAATGCACAGGTGCTGTAGAGGATGGTCTTAATGAGACCGGAATCCGTTTCGGAACCAGCGTACGTCTGCTCACTTCGTCGGCAATAATTGAATCATCCTCATAGTATATAAAGTGTTGATCCGCCCCCATGTTCTGAATCACTTTAAATTTAGAGTCGGTATAGTTCTGCATGGAATAGTCATATCGATCAAGGTGGTCAGGCGTCACATTAAGCAGGACAGCTATCTGAGGTTTGAAGGTCTTTGTTCCATCAAGTTGAAAACTGCTAACCTCCAGTACAAACCAATCAAACTGCTTCTGTACAAGCTGGCGTGCCATGCTAAAGCCAACATTACCGGCAAGCGCAACGTCAAACCCTGCTACCTTCATCAAATGAAAAGTCAGCAGTGTGGTAGTAGTCTTCCCATTCGTTCCAGTTATTGCAATAATCTTACCTGTGGTGTAGCGGGATGCGAATTCTATTTCATCCACTACGGGAATTCCGGAAGCGTTGATCTTTCTGATAATTTCTGACTGCTCAGGAATTCCCGGACTCTTAATAATGAGCTTTGCATTTAGGATCTTTTCGGCAGTATGCTGGCCTTCCTCAAACGCAATGTTATAGTATGTTAGCTCGGCTTTGTACTTCTCTTTAATTGCCGCCTGATCAGAGACAAACACATCAAAGGTCTTCACCTTGGCGAGTAACGCTGCTCCCGTTCCACTTTCACCAGCACCCAATATGACAATGCGCTCGTTCATCGTAATTTTAAAGTTGCTAAGGTTATGATCGCCAGCAATATTCCCACTATCCAAAACCGGGTAACGATTTTCGCTTCAGGTATGTTCTTTTTTTGATAATGGTGATGGAGTGGAGACATCAAAAAGATTCTTCTTCCCTCGCCAAATTTCTTCCGGGTATACTTGAAATAGGATACCTGAAGTATGACAGAAATATTTTCAACCATAAAAACGCCGCACAGAATGGGGATCAATAATTCTTTCCTAACGGCCAACGCTACTACGGCAATGATTCCACCCAGCGTCAGGCTCCCCGTATCACCCATAAAAACCTGGGCCGGATAAGCATTGTACCACAAAAATCCAAGGCATGCACCAACAAACGCAGTACAGAAAATCACAAGCTCACCAAGGTTAGGGATGTACATAATATTGAGGTAGGTACTAAAGTCGACACGGCCCGACAGGTATGCCAGGATGGCCAACGCCAGCCCTATAATCCCGGAAACGCCAGCAGCGAGCCCGTCGATACCATCCGTGATGTTAGCACCGTTGGATACTGCTGTGACGATGAGGATAACAATCAGCACGTAAACGATCCAGGTATAATTGGACGGCACAAAGGGTAGCAACTTGTTATAATCAAGCTCATTGTTCTTCACAAAAGGTACCGTAGTCTTGGTTGATTTAATTTCTCTATAGGCAGCTTGATTTTCCACGGGTTCCTGAAGGTCCTGCACTTCGATACTGGCAGATACAGATGGTGCCACTTCGCGTATAACTACGTTACTGTTAAATTGAAGCGTAAGTCCAACGATAAGTCCTAATCCTATTTGCCCGATGATTTTAAAACGGCCAGCTAATCCCTCTTTGTTTTTCTTGAAGACTTTAATGTAATCGTCTACAAAACCTATTAGGCCTAGCCAGCACGTGGCCGTAACCAGCAGTATGACATACACATTATTTAGTTTGGCAAACAAAAGTGTAGGAATAAGAATACCTGCAATAATTATAATACCACCCATTGTGGGCGTTCCCCTCTTCTGCAATTGCCCCTCCAGTCCAAGATCGCGAATATGCTCTCCAACCTGTTTTTTGTGCAATGCATTGATTAAGGTCTCACCGAAAGTGATCGTAATCAACAATGAGACAAAGGCTGCCATACCTGCCCTGAACGAGATGTATTGAAATACTCCTGCGCCAATCAGGTCAAATTGTTTATCCAGATAATCGAATAAATAGTATAGCATTCTCTTAATTACTCAATTTTCAAATAGCTTGGACATTCTCACTACTACCTCCCTATCATCAAAAGCATGTTTAAATCCCTTAATCTCCTGGTATTTTTCATGACCCTTGCCCGCGATAAGTATGATGTCTTTGTCTTTTGCCATCATACATGCTGACTTGATTGCCTCTTCCCGATCGGGCATTACTAACGTCTTTCGCACATCGGATGGCCTAATACCTCGCTGCATTTCTTTTATGATTTCCATTGGGTCTTCATCCCTTGGGTTATCAGATGTTAATACAACCTTGTCACTCAACCTGCAGGCAATGGAGGCCATCAATGGACGTTTAGTCCTGTCCCGATTTCCGCCGCAGCCTACCACGGTAATTATTTGCTCATTTCCTGTTCTGAATTGTGCAATTGTTTCCAAAACATTCTGCAAGGCATCAGGTGTGTGCGCGTAGTCTACAATTGCGGTAAACCGGGAACCGGGAACAACCAATTGAAATCTTCCCACGGCTCCTTCCAATGCAGACAGTCTGGTTAGGACCTGATCACTTTCCTGATCGAGTAAAATGGATGTGCCATAAACGGCCAGGATATTGTAGGCATTGAAATCACCCACGAGCTTAAACCAAACATTCTTTCCTCCAATCTCCATTTCCAGTCCTTCTATAGAATTTGTTATGATTTTTCCTTTAAAATCAACCATCTTCTTCAGGCCATACGTATACTTTGTCGCTTTGGTGTTTTGTAACATTACCATACCCCGCTTATCATCCGCATTTACAAGCGCAAAGGCATCACTTCCTAAATCATCAAAATACTTTTTCTTTACCTTTATATAGTTTTCAAAAGTTTTGTGATAATCCAGATGATCATGCGTTATGTTGGTGAAGATGCCCCCTGCAAATTTTAAACCCGAAATACGCTCCTGATCAATTGCATGTGAACTCACTTCCATAAAAACATGCGAGCATCCCGCATTCACCATAAGGCCAAGCAATTCATTCAATTGGATAGGATCGGGCGTAGTGTGGGTAGCGACAAATACTTCGTTATCGATCCTGTTTTCAACGGTGGACAATAGTCCTGGACGATGCCCAAGCGACCCAAAAAGTTTATACAATAGTGTCGCCACTGTTGTTTTGCCATTTGTTCCGGTAACGCCGATTAACTTCAGCTTTTCTGATGGGTTGCCAAAATAATTAGATGCAATAATTCCCAATGCGTCGGCGCTATTCTTCACCGTTACGTATGTGATGTTATCAAGAATTGTATCTGGTAGTATTTCACAAACCACAGTCGTTGCACCAGCATCAATCGCTCCAGAAATGTATTCATGCCCGTTTGACAAAGTACCCTTAACGGCAACAAACAAAAATCCTGCTTGTGCTTTGCGTGAATCAAAACAAATACCTTTTACGGCCCGATTCATGTCGCCTGAGCTGGAGGTGAGTGATACTTTGTACAATATTTCTTTTAATTCAGGCACGGGTATTTATAATTACATATTGTTAGGTGTCCTTATATTCTATCCAAGTTTTATATAAATCCTTCCAGCTTTACCAACTCGCGTGCCCACTGCTAAAGACTGCTGGACTACCCTTCCCTTGCCTTCATAAGAAACATGCAATCCTGTGCTTTCCAAAAGGAACAAAGCATCACGAAATGTCATTCCCATCACATTTGGAACATATCCTTTCCCGATTGATGACTTACTCCAATTCACACCTGTCCCATTACGCGATGAACGGACCCACACTTCATCCGTTTGAGAATGATTGGAGATACCCAGTTCATTGCACAGCATTGTTAACTCTTGCTGTTTACCAGCACGTATCACCGGAAGAACTTCTTGCGCCGCAAATTTCTTACCGTCCATTGGTTGATGAAGATTGATATCCCTAGCGTAGATATTATCAGCAATTTCCTTGAATACAGGTGCCGCTACGTTGCTACCGTACTGGTACCATCCTCTTGGATTCTTGATTAAGACAATAGCACTGTACTTCGGCGCATTGGCCGGGAAATATCCTACGAAGGAGGTAATGTATTTTTTAGTATAACGACCTTTCTCAAGAATTTGAGCCGTTCCGGTTTTGCCAGCTATCCTATAGTGCGTACCCTTTATATTCTTAGCTGTCCCGTTTTCCACAACACCCTCCAGTAGCACTTTTAGCTTTGCCAATGTCTTTCGCGAACAGATACTTTTATTTATAACTTCGGCGCTGAAAGTTTCCTCCTCCTCATCTGCTCTTTTAATAGACTTAACAAAGAGAGGTTTAATCATAACGCCATTGTTGGCTACCGCGTTGTACAGTGCGAGGGTGTGCAATGGGGTGGTCTCAAAACCATAACCATAAGCCATCCACGGCAAACTAATTCCACTCCAGCCTTTTTGACCGGGTCGCTTGATTTTTGGAGTAGGCTCGCCCGTTATTTGAAGCCCCAGAGGTTCGGACTGCTTAAGTCTGTCCAGGTAATCAACAAACTTCTGCGGCCGCAATCCAAAATGCTTATCAACAAGTTTTGCCATAGCAACATTAGAAGAATGCTCGAATGCCTCCTGTACAGACACACGGCCTAAACCACCCTCTTCATGGTCGCGTACGGTCTTGTTGTAGAAATTAAATTCCCCATTACCCGTATCAATGCTATCATTTAATTCAACGGGGCTATCTTCCAATAGCGCAATCATTGTGACTAGTTTAAACGTGGAGCCGGGTTCAAATAATTGACCCGTTGCAAAATTGAATTTCTCAGAAAATTCACCTCTTCCATTATTGCTAAGATTAGAGATAGCTTTTATCGCACCTGTTTTAACATCCATTACCACAATTAGTCCATCTTCAGCGTTGTGCTGCATCATCGCCTTATGCAGTGCAGTCTCAGCCACATCCTGCAGATTAATGTCTAGTGTAGTCTGGAGGTCCAAACCATTGATCGCCTTTACGTTATTTGCATCAAATACCGGTTTCCATACACCACCGGCAATTTTTTGGTAGTATGCGTATCCATCCTGCCCGCCTAGCTGATCCTTAAAACTATATTCGAGTCCCGCCCCTTTGTCGTTCTCATTAATAAATCCAATTGTTCTGCGGCTTAGATTTGCAAAAGGATGGTATCTGACATCCATTTTTTCAAAAATGGCGCCTCCACGTAGCCTTCCTTCACGAAAAATTGGCCATCCGGTCATTATTTTTTTATCCTGATAATTAATCCGCTTTCGGTTCAGGATTACGTATTGCTTTCCCATCGCCCGCGCATCAACCAACATGCGTTTGTAGTCCGTTTTAGACTGATCTTTAAAGTATCGGGAAAGGTGATAGGCGAGCGAATCAACACCCTTCCGGAAAACTTCGTCCTTCGGCAGGGTTGCATCAAATGCTATTTGGTAGAAGGGTAAGGAAGTGGCTAACAGACTTCCATTATCCGAATAAATATTTCCCCGAGTGGCTTTCACGCGCTTATAATCGAACGAAATGCGCTCACCCATTGCTGCCCACCGCTCGCCCTGAACAAACTGAATGTGACCTATCTTCCCCACCACAGCAAAGGCAAAAAGCATCACAAATAGAAATGCTATGCGAACACGCAACAATATGGACTTCTTAATATTCACCTTTTTCTATCGCTACTTTATAGGGAGGTTTTAAACTTTCCTTTAAGCCAAGTGCTTTTACCTTTCGCGCGACCTCTGATTGCTTGCTGGCAAACATGAGATCGGATTTCAATGTTGTATAATCGGCCCGAAGATCCTCCACCTCGGCCCTGATGGTATTGATTTTACGCACGGTCTTTTCAGCATAATGCGTATTGCTGATATACACCAATCCGAGCACCATAATGAAAAGGATTTTTGGCAGATACTGAACCGGAAAGCCTTCTTCAAAGTAACTTTCCAATTTCAGCTTCTTCTCCAATCCAGCGAACATACCTTTGCCTGGCCTGACGTTTGAATGAGTTTTGATTTTAAATTTGTTCTCCATCATCTTTACGCACTATCTATTATTCATCCAATTCTCTCAGCTATCCTTAACTTCGCACTCCTTGCGCGACTATTTTGTTCAATCTCTTCTGCTGAAGCCTCTATAGGCTTTCTGTACAGCACCCTAAAGGGTTTGATTTCATTTCCATAAAAATCTTTCTCTACTTCCCCGTACACTTTTCCTTTATTCATATAATTCTTTACCATGCGGTCTTCCAGTGAATGGTAGGACATCACTACCAATCGACCGCCACTATCAATTACTTCGCCACATTGGTGCAAAAAATATTCAAGCGCTTTCATTTCTTGATTTACTTCAATGCGTAGCGCCTGAAACACCTGGGCGAAATATCTATTCTCCTTTCCACGTGGTGTGATAGATTGAAGGGCTGCCTTAAGATCATCTGTTCTTACAAATGGCTTTTGCACCCGATGCTGGACCACTAATTTTGCGGCAGTCTTTGCATTCTTCAATTCACCATACATCCCGAAGACTTTATGGAGTTGCTCTTCACTGTATTCATTTAGGATTTTTGCCGCTGTCACCGAAATGGTCCTATCCATTCGCATATCCAACGGCCCGTCAAATCGCGTGGAAAAACCTCTTTGAGGCGAATCAATCTGATGAGAGGAAACACCCAGATCGGCGAGGATACCATTTACTTTGGTTATCCCATTCAATTTGAGGTACCGCTTCAAATACATGAAGTTGGCTGAACAAAATGTTAAAGAACGATGCTTAATATTTTCAGCTTGTCGCTTTGCATCTTCATCCTGATCAAAGGCGATTAATCGGCCCCCTTTCAGGTATTCAAGGATTTTCAAACTGTGGCCTCCCCCTCCGAACGTTGCATCAACATAAATACCTTCAGGATCAATGTTGAGGCCATCGATACATTCTTGAAGCATTACAGGTTTGTGATATATATTCATAAGCCCTTAGCTTCAAGCTACCAGCCTCAAGTCCTACTCCGTCAAATATTTCTCCGCCAACTTCGACAACTCACTTGTGTCTTTTATCAGGTGCTTCTCATAGATGGCTGGATTCCACACCTCAACCTTATTCCCCATGCCGACGAGAACTACATCCTTTTCAAGCTGGGCATATGCAAGCATGTTCTTCAGAATCACAAATCGGCCGTTTGCATCCAACTCCACCGTGGCTGTTCCCGAAAAGAAATTCCGCTGCAGTTTGCGGTATTCCTCATTGAACTCACTCAACCCTGATATTTTTGAAAACACTTTCTTGAACTCCACCATCGGGTAAATAATCAGACACGGCTCGAACCCTCTCCGAATAACAAGCTCGTTGCCCTCACCCGATGGCAATTGAGCTTTTATCCGGGAAGGCAAAACAAGCCTACCCTTGGAATCTAGCTTACTTTCATACTCACTGGTGAAGAAGGTCATGACGTAGTGGTTGTCTTACTTCCCCCCGGCTACTGTCGGGGTTCTCCTAAGCAAACATATATAAATTTATCCCACTTTCAACCACTTTGACCCACATTTTTACATTATTGTGCATATTCCGACCTAGAATGCCGCCCAGAAGCACTTTTCAACAGTCTAAAATGGCATGAATTAACGTACTGCGCCTGTATCGATCAGTTTTTTGATGCCTTGAGGACTCAACTGAAGCGATTTTGCCAGTATCTCGACAGTGTGCTCTCCAACGTGGGGCGGTGGGAGAAAGTGGGGGGATTCTTTTGGGTTTGAACCTATATATGTTTTCACACCGATTCTGTCAGCAGCATGGAACAAAAGCTCCTTTGCTTCGTCCATTTCAAATACCTGTTGCATGTCCTGGATGATACCGGCCGGAATTCTAGCCCTGTTTAGGGCCCGCATAATAGTATCTGTACTAAATCCTTTTAGCTTTTCCTGCAGTGACTTATGCAACAAAACCCTGTTGGAAACGCGCAATGAGTTGGTTTTGAAATTTGGGTCTCTTGCCATTTCCTGGATTTCAAGTACGGCACATAAAGCCTGGAACTGCTTATCATTGCCAATTGCCAGTAGGATTTCGCGGCCTTCAGCGGTGGTAAGAACGTCGCCATAAGGAGCGATATTAGGATGTGCCGAGCCTTGTTTTTGTGGAATTTTACCACCTACGAGCCAATTCGATGCCTGGTTTGCCAGAGATGCAATGGCCGCCTGAATCAAGGAAACTTCAACAAAATCTCCCTGTCCGGTTTTGGCCATTCGCAGCATGGCCAATAGAATCCCTTCCTTCAGATGATGTGCAGCTAAAATATCAACCAACGCTACCGGCATCTTCAAAGAGGCCCCACCCGGCTCACCATTCATGAACATGAACCCTGCCTCAGCCTGTATTACAGCATCATATCCCACACGCGAATTGTCAGCCCCATACCCTGTAATCTGGCCATAAATCAATGTTGGATTTACTTTTCTGAGCGTTTCGTAATCGACGCCCATTTTTGCCGCATCTCCAGGTTTATAACTGGCAATTACCACATCCGATTGTTGCGCAAGTCGCAGGAGAATATTCCTGCTTTCCGAATTATCCAGATTCAAAGCGATCGATTTCTTCCCCCAGTTTACCGAACAGAAATAAGCAGATCGATCGTCTGTTGCCTCCCCCGAGGCTTTCCACGTTCGCGTTACATCTCCACCGGATTTAGCATTTTCCACCTTAATTACCGTGGCGCCTAACTCTGCAAAGAACTGGCCTACAGCCGGCCCCGCCAACACGGAAGCCAACTCTAATATCTTGAGGTCCTTAAACATGATCTAAATTGATTGCAATCGCTGATTTTTGCCATAATTCATACATCATCCCAAATTGTAAATCATTTCTCGCATTTTTGTGTTTTTTGATCCACAAAACAGCAGGATGAAGAGAATTTGGCTAGTATTCTTGGTTTATGCAGGCCTGATTGGGTGCTTTGCGAAAAAAGAGGCCGTCAACGCGCTGAAGACTGGTACGTGGAGGGCCGTAATCAATATCCAAAGACAGGAGCTACCTTTCAATCTTGATATAGAAATGGTCCCGGAAGTTGGCTATCGCATGTATATAATAAATGCTGAAGAAAGGATTTTACTTGATGAGATCACTGTAACCAGCGATTCAGTGGATATTGTACTACACCTCTTTGATGCCAATATTAAAGCACGAATCCTGGGCGACACGTTGCGTGGTGAATTCATCCTGAATTACGCAACAGACTATCGAATTCCCTTTCAGGCTGTATTTGGCCAATCGTATCGTTTTGAAAAGAAGACCAGCGAGGAACCTACGCCTGATTTTTCAGGAAAGTACTCCGTTCAATTCATTCACGAAACGGATACCATTCCGGCGGTAGGTATTTTTGAGCAGCACGGGGACAACCTAACAGGAACTTTCCTTACCCCGACCGGGGACTACCGGTATTTGCAGGGGAGCGTAGGAAATGGCGGGCTTTTCCAACTCAGTACGTTCGATGGCAACCACGCCTATCTGTTTACCGCGCACAAGGAGCCAGCGGGAAAGCTAATCGGCGAATACTACTCGGGAAAGACCCTAAAAGAAATATGGATAGCAGAAAAAAATGAAAATGCTCAATTACCCGATGCGGATAAACTCACCTACCTGCAAGAAGGGCATGATCGCATTACTTTCAGTTTTCCGGATATTGAGGGAAAAACCGTCAGCCTCGATGATGGCAGGTACAAAAACAAAGTAGTGATCCTTCAACTCTTTGGGACGTGGTGTCCTAACTGCCTGGATGAAACAAAGTTTTTGACATCCTGGTACGACGCGAACAAAAACCGGGGCGTAGAAATCATCGGCCTGGCATATGAACGAAAGGATGATTTTACGTATGCCCGTGATCGCGTACAGAAGATGATCGGAAAGTTTGATATCCAATATGATGTTGTCATAGCAGGCACTGACGATAAGGCTGCTGCTTCGAAAACATTGCCTATGCTGCATGAGATAATAAGTTTTCCGACTACAATCTTTATCGGCAAAGACGGAAAAGTAAAAAAAATACATACGGGATTTTCGGGGCCTGGAACAGGAAAGTATTATGAAGTGTTTATTCAGCAGTTCAACGAAACTGTAAATGATCTCTTAAAAGATGATCTACCTTTGATGTAGAATTGTGATTGGGCATCGATACGGTTAGTCCTGATTACTGGTCTTCCAGTAGTGGTTTGAAATTGTAGAAATGGTCTTACATATAAAAGAATGAAACAACGTGTCGTTGTCGGCTTGTCGGGCGGAGTAGATTCCAGCGTAGCCGCGTACCTGCTGAAAGAGCAGGGTTACGATGTAATTGGCATGTTCATGAAAAACTGGCATGACGATTCCGTTACCATCAGCAAAGAGTGCCCCTGGCTTGACGACAGCAATGACGCCATGATCGTAGCGCAGCATTTGGGCATTCCCTTTCAGGCAATTGATTTAAGCAAAGAATATAAAGAGCGGATTGTTGACTACATGTTTGCTGAATATCAACGGGGCCGAACCCCCAACCCTGATGTACTGTGTAACCGCGAAATTAAGTTTGACATTTTCCTGAAGGCTGCGCTAAGATTGGGAGCTCAGTTTGTAGCCACAGGCCACTATGCACGCAAAACGACAATACAAAAGGGAGGCAAGACAATCTATCAACTATTGAGTGGAAAGGATCCCAACAAGGATCAAAGTTATTTCCTTTGCCAATTGACACAAGATCAACTTTCAAGGTCGCTATTCCCAATAGGCGAAATATTGAAGCCTGAAGTCAGGGCAATAGCCAAACGTATCAGCATGGTAACGGCTGACAAGAAAGATTCTCAGGGCTTATGCTTTGTCGGGAAAGTGCATTTACCCGAATTCTTACAGCAACGGCTGCAGATCAAAAAAGGAAAAGTTATAGAGATTCCCGCCGATGCGGCCGTGTTTGGAGATGGTATCGAAAGTGAAGATCTGAAAAATATAACTGCGCCGTATGATCTTGCGCCGGAATACGGTGAGGCGATCGGTGAACACCAGGGAGCCCACTACTATACTATTGGTCAGCGCAAAGGTCTGAATCTTGGGGGGTTCGAAAAGCCTTTGTTCGTGATTGGTACAGACACAGATACAAACACTATCTATACCGGGATGGGTGAAGATCATCCAGGCCTCTACCGTAAGGGTTTGTTCATACCAACGGAAGACGAACACTGGGTGCGCAAAGACCTCCAACTTTCCGTCGGAACGTCAATAAAGTATGAGGCAAGAATCCGATATCGTCAGCCGTTAACGCCCTGCACACTGCACAAGCAGGCAGAGGGGCTATACATCATTTTTGATAAACCACAGAAAAGTATTACACCAGGCCAGTTTGCTGCCTGGTATGCGGGTGAGGAATTGGTCGGATCTGGCGTAATTGCATAAATAACCCACTACGAAGGTGTTTGAATAAAACAGCATGAGCTTTCCAAAATACTGACCATTGCTGGCT
>Ga0224505_10000438_pt1 | contig 28763 bp, 24 predicted proteins | sample SF_Jan12_sed_USG_FD_169102 | JGI IMG/M metagenome (GOLD analysis project Ga0224505, IMG submission 169102) | Sediment microbial communities from San Francisco Bay, California, United States - SF_Jan12_sed_USGS_4_1 | ecosystem: Environmental > Aquatic > Marine > Sediment | place: USA: California... | reverse complement strand
TTCCACAATGCCACGAACGTAGGGGGCTGGAGGTCCAATACACAACGTGAAGGGATTGCCCAAGACCAGCTCCTCCTCAAGCCTCGTGCGCCATCGCACAAGCTGTGCGCAGATACACATCTACCTACACCCATAACAGCACAATACGACTTCTTGAGTCTGAATAATTTAAAATTGTCACACCATTACAAGCACTTAAAACGGGTGCGCCTGATGGTCCCCTTATTGCTGTACTGCTCCCCCAACGGAATGATTCGCTATTGGGAGGGCAACGCCATGGAAGGCACCTCGAACTCTTTTTCGGCAGGTCAAGAGACAGCCTATCAGGAATCACTAGCCGGCATATCATTGGCTGAGTCAGCAGCGTTCCAACCTCAACATGTGGGGCGGGATATTGCGGCCGGATTGATTACCGGCGTGATGGCCATTCCCCTGTCTGTGGGGATCGCCATGATGTCGGACTATCCCATCAAGGTGGGCCTCGCCACGGTGGCCTTTGCCTGCCTGATCGGCTGGATCAATGCCTGGATCAAGCCAGGCAACTTTATCGGATGCCCAGGAATAGCAGCGGGGTTAGCCCCGGTCTTGGCAATGGGCGTCGCCAGTTTTGGAATGGAGAACATGGCCTTTGTGATCTTCTTGACGGCCGTCATGCAGGCCATCATCTGGAAGTTCAATTGGCAACGCTACATCCTGCTGGCCGTTCCGGCCTACCTTGTTGAAGGACTGCTCGCCGGTATCGGTCTCAAGATTGCTTTGAAATTCTCCACCTTCACCTACGAGCTTCCGGCCGAATTGGTCGCAGCCGATACATTCTTGAACGGCGCGCGCCTTCAAATGATTCTCATCTCCCTGGCTGGACTCGGTCTCTTTGTCTATTTATTTACTAAATTCAAATACATCCAGCCGGCGGTTCCGTACTTTGCCATTATTGGGGCTGGTGTCCTGCTCGCGCAATTCATCAACGTCCCCATGCTTCATGTGGAAGACGTGCCATTGTCAGTGGCATTGCCCATCCCCCATTTCGACAGTCCCCTGACCTGGCTGTATGTCGTTGGGTTTGCGGCAATGTTGGCAATTATCGACGTGATCGAGCAGGTCATGAGCAATGCCGCCATCCAGAAGATCGATCCACTCAAGCGAGAGTGCAACAGCAATAACAGCTTACTCGCGATCTGGATTGCAAACATTGGGGCAAGCTTCTTTGGCGGCATGACCAATCTGGACGGGTTGGCCAAGAGTACGACAAATCGGCTGGCCGGTGCCTATACGAAGCTGTCCGTCTTGATCGTCGGACTCGTGGTGACCTTCTTTGTCATCAACCCGCAATATCTTGAACTCTTGCCAAAGTTTGCTGTGGCCATCGTCATGATGTTTACAGGATGGAAAATGGTCGCAGGCCTCATGCACGTGACCCACCATGGCCCCTATGCCATGGTGTTAGCCATCCTGACCGGAGCCCTGGTGTACAAGGTGGGTATATTTGAAGGTCTGCTGATCGCAATGGCTGTGCACGGCGCGATCCATTATTTGGTCTATACGAAGGTCGACAAACAGCCAGCGAAGGTCGTGGTAAGCAATTATCTCTCTAACCTTAAAAGATTCAGCGCGGCATCCTGACTACCTACTTCTCATTATCCTGCCAGGACTCTCTAGGTCTAGGGTAGGGGGCACCACTTTTTCTTGAGGGGACACTGGCGAAGGGTGGTCATTTAAGAAGGCATCGCCTACTTTAACTTGTCTGGTGCTCTCACATCATTTGATTCTAGGACGAAGCGTTTGTGCAGTGGTTGCGTGGGGCGCGCATTGTCATGGCCGACAAGGGACCGGAACCGCTGGACCTGCTCGCGGGAGACTTCAATGGGGTCATGCATGACTGCCCAAATGACCCCCTCGTGACAGGGTGGGGTGGTATAGGATCCGAAGTAGCGATAGTAGGTACGGTTCTTCGGTAGAAGATTCACAGGATTGATCACCCGTTCACGATCTTCCATGAACTCACCAACTGTCTTTGGCGCATGATCCAGAAACGTTTCGAAGAACGGATTGTGTTTTCCCTCCTTCATAAAGACGGCCACGACAGCCGCTTCGTGGCGCTCATTATGATGAACGAGGTGTAACTCCATCGGATAGTGTTTCTCGTGAAGCGTGTGCTCGCTTGGGGAATGGAAGTGGAATTGTTCGAGTAGATAAAGGTCGTCATCGAACACAATGGTGCTGTCTTTCTGAAAATGGAGTACTGTCTGGCCGTGCTTCGGGTACCGTGATTTGACTGTTTCAGAAAGCGGTTCAAGCTCCTCTAGGGTGTGCCCGGTGTTAATCACATGGAAGGGAGCATCTCGATAAGAAAACTGAATGTCCGTCAAGGCAAGCTTATGAGTCTGTAAGAGATCAATCGGTGATTGTGACATCCCCTTCTCACAGAGGGCGAATTCAGGGCCAAGGCCGCCCCAATACGACGGCCCACGTTCACCTTCATACCCCCAGGGAATGGGTGTCGACTCGCTGGCATACAGACTAACTGTCGTCAGGCTCAAGCCTAGAGCCAGCAGCATGCTTTGAATCACGAACATCACACACCTCTCTAGTCAATAGACGAAAACTTCCCCCAGTATCAACTTAAGACGGCCGACTCGCCTACGAAGAAGACCACGGTCACTAACTTGTGGAATCCCACCGTCCAAGCATAGTCTTATAATATCCATAGATCCAGGAATAAGGCAATGCCCCCCACTTCAAGGACCTCGTATGGCCCGCGCTGCTCCGCAGTGATTAATTATAAATCATTCAAAGTTATATGAGTTATGTGGATCTTCCAGCCACGTTCCCTCCGCCATATCTATTCATGGGACGGAGCCATTCTTCAGGACCAAGGCCATCCTGGCAGAACTTCGAGTGTCATTTTCTTAGAGCTGAAGGAATGGATGGTGGTAAGCCAGACGAGGGGTGAAGCTGGACTGATCCTGCGTGCCAGGCTTTCCATAGGGCATTTCCTGAGTGTCGGTTCAGGTTTTCCCTCAGTTGCATAAATTTCTTACAACAAGGCTGAAAGGCTATTGACGAATCAGCTAACCGTGCGAGAAAATTCCCACCTCAAAATCAATGCAGGTATTGTATGCACATTCACTAATCTACACATTCTAATCCTTCTGCATGGGAGGCATCCATGACTCAGCTCAGGACCTGTGATCAGGCTGTATTGGACATGAATCGGCGAAAGTTCCTACAACTCCTCGCGTTTGGCGGTGCCAGTCTCCTGACGGCACCTTTCTTGTTCCCTCGGCTGTCATCGGCCGGATCAACGGAAGCGATTCTCCTGACCTGTATGGACTACCGGCTCACGGCTGAAATCGAACAATACATGGAAGGTCGGGGGCTGCTCCATAAGTTCGACCATGTCGTGCTGGCTGGCGCCTCCTTGGGCGCCGTCACCGCTGCGCACAAGTCTTGGAATAAGACATTCTGGGAGCATCTTGATATTGCAGAGCAACTGCACCATATCAAGGAGGTCATTGTGATGGACCACCGTGATTGTGGTGCCTACAAGGTTATGCTTGGTCCCGATCACACCAAAGATCCCGACACGGAAAAAAACACCCACGCGAAACAGCTTCATCTACTGAGAAACCAAATTGGCAAGAAGCATCCAACTCTCAAAGTTGAAACACTGTTGATGGGGCTTGACGGCAAAGTCGAAATGATTGCCTAATTGTGTCCCCGCGAATCTGTCCCTGTGGTGCAACGCACTGCAGGGACAGCCTGCTGCAAGAACATTATCCCAGCTCTGAAAGTAGCGCTTGAGGAGGACCAGCCTTTTAGGCCCGGAGCGCGGCAGGTTTGAGGTATGACTGAAATAGCATCACCTCCTGCATCATGCAGCTCCAAACAGGTGACGCTCAACCAGAGGTTGTCACTTGCAAGAGGGTATCGTTGAGCGTAGGGTGAGTAGCCTGATGCTAATCGTGCTTACCATCAGACTGTGAGACGTCTTGCAGTAACTTATTCACCGTTTGCTCGGCCACACGGCTTGTCACACTCTGGTGCGGCTTAAAGAAACCTCTTTCATATTCATGGATCCAGATCGTCTGCTTGCTGTTGGATTCCACTAGCCGAAAATGTCCGACTCCTAGGTAATGTGTGTCGAGATCTCCTTCCAACCCATAAAACCCTTCCATCCCATGGTACCACTTCTCGATACCAGCTAGACCTGAAAGGATGGCATCGGCTTCTTGAGGCGATTGGACGATAGAAAATCGACCTGACTTGGCTAACCCCGTACGAATCTCTTCTCTGACCTTGGCAGAGCCTTCGATGAGGTTGGCACCCTCTTCCTTACCGAGGTCATCAATATAAATTGACTTCACCGAGGCCAGCCTTGTGCGGTCCTGAACTGACTCTGGGGAAGCCTTCGTGGGGCTATGGCAGGCCGCTAGAAGACAGGAGAGAGTCAGGATTATAAAGGTCCTCATATTGTGTGGTCCCTCAATAAAGAAAACTGTCTCGACGTATCTGTCCGCCGCGACGAATCGCAAGTCATCTCGGCGGTTCAAAATCGGTAGAAAACGCCGAGTCCCACGTTCGTATTGTGAGCCTGAACACCCACATGCTCTGCATGCAGGCTCCGATTGGCTCGCTGGACTGTAAGTGTCAACGCGCTATTGTCGGTCAGCTGATACAAAAGCCGACCACTCCCAAGGAAGATGTTCTCCCCTCCGAGAAAATGATGCTCATCCTCGGGGATTCCGCTGGTGTAATTGTTGCGCTCATAGTGAAAATCGAGTTCCAGCTCAAGATTCTCCATCAGATCTGCCTCGAGGGCAACGGATGCAAAATGATGAACGTACGAACTATCATCATGAAGGTCGGGATGATGGCGACCTTCTGCCAATCCACGCTCATAGTGATACCCGAGCACCATTCGCGCGTGATGCGTCATGTGCCAGACAAAATGTGGACCGATGGTCCAAAAGAGGGTATCGCGATCAGTAAAAGGCTGGTTAAACCGTCTGATGCCGGCACGGCCATACAATTGGACTTCAAAGTGTTCTGACAGACGCTTGTCGAACCGAACCGCTCCAATATTTGATGTGACCCGCGCATCCTGTGCCCTATGGATACCATCGTGCTCTACCTCGGCCTGTCCCAGGAGCTGATCGGGAGACGAAAAAAACCGTAGACGGATTGCCGTGTCGGAGTTAAAAGCGTGCACACCTTCGAGGTAGATACCCGCCTGACTAAATTCCGGATTGACGGAATAGATGAATCCGCGGACCTTGGCTGTAAAGGCTGTCTGGCCCCAGGATGAAGGAATAAACTTCATCACCCGCACCGCCGGTTCAAACACCATGTCTTTGGCGTGTCCAAAAGACGAGGTATCAAGAACCGGCTGCGAAGGATCGCCGTCGAGGCTCGAACGGCGTGTGGCAGAGAACAGGTTAGCATTGTCTGTATAAAACAGCGCCCCACTCCCGGTGACGGACAACTCGGCAAAAGCAGTGGAGGGGACATTTGCCAGGGAGAGACCAACTACTAGTGCCCCCACAGAGAACAGGCTATTCCTAAACCTGCACGTGGCCGACTTAATATGTGTCATGATAAAAACCTTCTAGATTTGGAAGCAGCTAACCGGAGTGGACTTGGCTGATCCGCAGATTACCCGAACTCTACCCGCTAGCTTCCTTCATGAGACGCCACTCTGATGGTAGGGAGAATCTTATCAGAAACCTGGGCCAGTCATCATTGATTACTGAACTTGGACTCCAACAGTTCGTTGGGAGGGTAGAGATCACATTATCAAAAAAAAGCAAGCGGAAAACGTGTCATTATTGAGGACCACGACGGACAAAGATAGTTGACATTACCGAACAATCAAGATCCAGGCGTCAGGATTTCGTGCCTTTCTTTCCAAAGTACTCCTCCCGGCTGACGGCGACGTCGGCGACATACACGAAGCCCGAATGCCGCTCGAAGAGGGGTTTCAGACCGGCTAGGATAGGCTCCACTTTTTCTTCCGAGACGATCGTCAGGATCATTTCGAGGCTTTCTTGCTCGCTGAACATGAAATGCGCCTCTCGCACCCCATGGTGTCCTTTGCCGGAGATATTGCCGATGATCGTATAACCAGTCGCGTGGACTCGATCCAGCAGTTCCGTCACGAACGCTCGATGCTCTCCCGCGATGATCACACGAATTTCTTTCATCGGATGCAACCGTAACCCACCCATCGATCTACTCCTTTCCGGCTTCCCATGTCATGACGATGCCACCATCGAGTCTTCGCGCACGATCGGAGCCCATTCTCCGTTTGGTTGATAGCGATACCAGGTTCCATCCTCCGGGTCGAGGACGATGAGGTGAACCCACTCGTTGTGGTAATAATGCTGAAGAACGTCATGCCGGGCAATCAGTTTTTCGATTCCGATCCGAGGGGCCTCGACGATCGTCAGTAACCGCATCGGCTCATGGTACGGCACCTCGCCGTTCATCACTGTTTGCCTCGCTAATCCGAGACGAAGGTCGCTCCAGGGGCCGGACATGATGCCGAACCGGCCGACGACGTTGTGATAGATCTTGCTGCCGCTGCCGTACACTTCATTGTCGACGGCGGAAAAATAGTGCTCCATGTTGATCCATTGCGCGACTACCTGCGGCGCGGTCAACAAGACCTCGAGATAACGAGTCGTCGGGTCCTCTCGATAGTCATACGAGTGCAGGAACATCCGACCACCGAAGTCCAACCCTTTCGTCAGTTCGCGACGACCGATCAGGAACGTGGTATTGCTGGAGAGCCCCCACTCGGGGCGAACTTGACTCCAGTCCACACTGCGCTGACGCACATGGGCGGTGGCCTGTGATTCATCCAACTGGTGTTGAATCTCCGGGAATCGTCCGCATCGCTCACGGCTCGCGAGTTCCGCCGCTTCTCGGAGATCGTCCTGGAGTCGCGCGAGGTCAGCGCGATGGGTCGGCGGCACATCTTCGAGGTCGAATAACCGGACCGCGTCCGTCGTGGTATCCATCTGGCCGCCGAGGAAATGCGTGTCGGACGGAATGTCAAGCCCCGTCTTCCGTAACCTGGTACGGACCTTGTCATTATTCGCCATCATGGCGAGGACGCGGGCATTGGGTTGTCCTTCATTTCCTCCGCAGGCGCCACAGTCGAGCGCCGACTCATAGGGATTGTTGTCCGATGTGCTGCCATGCGCGCAGAACAGGACGAGCCGAGCGAAGTTTTTGGTCAGCCCCATCATTCGCAGGGCGGTCTCGACGGTCAAGGTCTGCTCTTCGAGGGTGAAGCCGGTTCTGGTCAACCGTTCCTTGTGCCGCGACGCCGCACGAGGGTTCACGTCGTACTCACGTTGGAGCACCAGTATAAACGTATTGAGGGCGTCCCCCTTCAAGCCAACGACTGCTGCCTCGGCCATGAAAAGGGTGTTCGGCTCGCCTCCGTTTTGAAGGGCCTGCTGCCGAAGTCCCTCGATAAGCGACGGCGTGATGTGCGTGTTGCGCAGTCCAAGTCGCTCCTGGAGCGCCATCCGTACCAGCCCTTGATGTTCGACCGTGAGCATTTCCGAGGTATCCGTCGGGGACAACTTGTTCACCGTCAGGGTCGTCGGGAGCGACGGTACGAACTGCCGCTGCAGCCACGTCGCGACACGTCGATAGAGCGACGGAAGCAGAGTCTTCCCGAAAATCGGCAGGCTGTAAAACCAGCCGATGGACTCGACCATTACGTAGGGGGTAATGACGTTCTCTTTCAGGTCGTGCAGCAAGGTGTGGCCCGCATGGACCCACTTCGACCAGACCTGATGCTGCGAGACCTTGTGATCCAGATAGCTTCGTGGGATCTCCCGCACTTCGTTCTTCGCCCGCATGATGACGGGAAACTGTTCCGTCTCATGCTCTTTTCCCCAGGCGCGGTATCGGATGAAGGCGGCAAAGAAGCCGGCGAAGCCATACGTGTCATGCGGACCGACTGATTCGAGGTGGCGCCGAAACGGCTCCGATCGGACATCGATGCAATACACGGACTGCGAATAGGGGCGCAGGGGAGGGGCCGTCGGCTTGTCCATGCGCCTCTGTTGGGACGCGGAGATGAGCTGTCCGATCAACGGCTCATGATAGCCGGCTTCGAAAGCCTTCAACCAGACGATGCCGTGGTCCGACTCAGGGAAGCCCTCGATCCATTCGATGGCCTGTTTCAAGGCCTGGGGCTGACTCTCGACCAGTTCCTCATCGCGAATCTCGAGGGATCGGCTCAGTGCGAGGAGACGTCGGGCATTTCCACGTCGACGCGCGGCCTGATGCCTGGGAACCACCTCGGTGCGATAGCGTGTGAGCACCGTGTTCCAGCCTTGTCCTTTCCGATGGGCAAGCCGGTCGACTTCTTCCGCGTAGAGTGCCGGCAAGTGCCCGGCGATCCGCTGTCGTCGCAGATAATACTCTTCCGAATAGTCACGCATATAGGCAACGATATCGTCGAATCGTCCGGGAATATCCAGGTACTCACGACAAGCCGCATGTACGAGCTCGCGGGCATACCACAAGCGAATGGCCAGGAATTTCACAAGGCCGACCGGATGGGCTTGTTGCCAAGGATAGTCGCGTTCTTCTCCACGCCATTTGATGAAGCCGGCCCAGCCCGGCAGGGCGGTCAATTGCAGCGACAGATAATCTTGCCGTAGCTCCATGGGAATGCCCAACAAGTCCAAGCTCTCTAGCAAGGTGTCTTCCGGATGTTCTGAGAGTGCCGCAATCTTGCGTCGACTGTCGGCAATCCCGATGAGGGACCACTCCTGAGCGGCGAGGCGCTTCCAGGACTGGTACAGTCCCTCGTCGCGGTCGGACATGGCCCACGCGGCATGGCCTTCGTCAAGAAAGGTCGAGCACCACTTGATCATCTGGTCGTTGATGGTTTGGACGATCGAGGTGCCAAGAGTGTCATCACACCAGTGAGACAGGGTCAACCACCGACAGAGCGCCGAGTGGTTGCTCTCCACGACTGTTTTCACGCGGTCGTCGAGAGAAGGAGATTCCAGGACATGTTCCAGCTTCCTCGCGATCCGCTCGATGAGTTCTCGGTCCGGATCTTCCAGCTGATCGTCCAGTGGCTCTCGCACAGGGGCACAGAGTCCTTCCGTCAGGCAAGCCCGCAAGACTTCCCCATGGGTCACTGACTGAGATCCCAGGACGACCGTTTGATCGGTTGCCCGCGGCTGTAAGGCCGCTTCCAGGTGTTCCAGCCGAATGCGACCGGATGCCACGTAGGCGCGATACAGGTTGCTCGGGAGATAGCCGTCTCCGTTCAAGAATTGTTTGCCACGTCGGACCGTCTCCTCGAAGGGGAGGTATTCCAGGCTGTGCAACGGATTGTGGTGGACAAACGTCCGCATCGGCCAGTATTGCGCGATGACTTCGCCCGCAAGGCGGACGACGCCACGGAGCTCCATCCGTTTTGATTCGAGATCCATCGATTCATTCTCTGATGTCATGGCATCTCTCGCACGAACGCCCCGGCCATCGACTGAGTCGTCGTCGGCGTCCACCACTCAATGGGGGCAAGGCCCAGCACCGTGAGGATGACGATCGTGATCGTCAGAGCCATCCATTCTTGTTGCACGACATCATGATACCGAAGGTCACTCCGCCTGGTTTCGAACAGCAATCGTTGCGCCGCGCTCATGAGGTACCAGGAAGCTGCCAGCCAGGCTGACAAGATGATCATCAGGCCGATGAGGGAGGGAATGGGGGAGTGGAGCAGCAATCCCATCAATCCGGCGAAGACCCCGAAGGGGGGAAGCCCCATCGCCGCCAAGGTCAAGAGCGTCAACAGCACGCCGTAGCGCGGCATCGACGAGGCCAATCCGCTGATCGAGGATGGATCAACGTCGTCGCCATAGCGTGTCCGAATGACTTGCCAGGCAATCAGCAACCCGCATGTGGCGAGGCCGATGGATGCGACGAGCACGGCGGCGCGAGAGGTCGCCAGGATCGAGGCGGCGGTATGCCACCAGAGCATGGAAAAGAAAGAGAGACCGGCATAGGCCAGCATGAGTCGTATGCGGGTCTGCGCCAGGGCTTTCACGGTGCCATACAGCGCTCCGATCAGGGCCAAGACACCGATGACACCAGATACCGCTGTGGGCACTGCCTGAAGGGCGGAGGCCATGACGTGCAGGCCAACAGAGGGGAGGAGGAATGCGGAGAATGAGGGCAGATTGCCGGGCAGTCTTGTGAGGGCAGTCAGGTACCCGGTATGGAACGGCAGAAGTGGGACGAGAACGGCTGCGGTCACCAAGGCACCCGTTGACGAAAGTGAAGGGTTCGTCAATGCGGCGATGAGCACCCCACATCCAGCGAGACAGAACAAGCTGATTCCCCACCATGAAATGGGCCACAAGATCGTATGGTGACGTATCAAAAGGCCGGTCATGGCCACTAATAATGCCAAGAGGAACAGGTGACCCAACGGAGCCGGATGGACGATCACACCGATTCCCAGACCGAGACAGACCAAGGTCATCAGCCAGGAAAGACGGTGATCCTTCTGAATCGGCTGTCCCAAGAGGGAGATCATGGCCACGAGCGGGAGCAGGCCGAGGAGTAAGGCACCTTCCGGTAGGTTCGTTCTCACCTTGAGAATCGGCGCGACACTGATGAGGGCCCAGATGATGCAAGATTTCTTTAGCTGTGGGATGTCGTCCCAGAACATCCGACCGGCCAAGGCACCGATGAACGGAATGCAGGTTGCAAGCCAGGAGAAAAGCACTGTGCTCGTCATCGCCGCGACCACCCTTCCTCTCGCTTGTCGACCCAATGGACAAATCGCAGGACCATGTGTCCGAGACGGCCGTAACACTCGTCGGCATAGAGTCTATTGATGAGAGCGACATACACGTGATGGCGAACGCCGTCGATCCAGGCCGGTATCCACACACTTCGTCCATGGGCCTTCAAATAGAGATAGACCCAGCCGAATATGGTCAGACCGGTCGCCCCGACGATCAGTAGGTCGAACAACCAGTCGGGAAGGTCGGCAGCTTTGTAATACGAGGCGACTTCATTGGGATTGGGGTAGAGAAATGCGGTGAACGACTCCACCGCAAACAGGTAGATGAAGACCACGAACAGCAGGGTCAGCAACATGGTGGACGATACTTTCCAGGATGCGACCGCGCGCAATCGTGTGAGCGTCAGGATGGCTTGCGATGACGTGATCCAAATGAAGAAGAGGATGATGACGTTCCCGTGAGACTCCAACAGGGGAATGTGCAGCACTCCGTGGGTCACCAAGAGAATGACCAGGGGGATCACCAGGCTCGTCAGAAATCCGGTGGTCCAGGTAAGGTTGGAGAGCTGGTCCTCCTCGTGGTGGGTATGGCCTGTATGGGGGAAATGCGGCTCGATCCTGGCCTTCTGAATCACGTTTCCACAATTGAGAAAGACCGTGGCCTTAAAAAGCCCATGCGCAATAAGATGGAAGACGGCCAGGGAAAATGCGCCGAGCCCGCACTCCATAATCATGTATCCCATCTGACCGATCGTCGACAGCCCCAACGTCTTTTTGATGTCGCTCTGCACCAGCATCATCGAGGCCCCTAACACCGCGGTCACCGTTCCGACCACCAAGGCGACGTGCAGGGTCACGGAACTCAGACCAAAGAGCGGCGCCATACGATTGATCAGGAACCCACCGGCGTTGATGATGCCGGCATGGAGCAAGCCGTGGACGGGGGTCGGCGCAAAGAGCGAACTCGGTAGCCAGAGGTGGAGGGGAAACTGTGCGGATTTTCCCATCGCGCCCACGAACATCAGCAAGGTAATGGCGGTGGCGGCATCGATGTCCATGCCGGGCCAAAGCGCAACGGTGTGCGGAGAGGCTGTCGCGCGGGAAAACAGCTCGGGAATTTCAAGCGTCCCGTACACCTGATAGGTCAGGATAATTCCCATGAGAAGGGCCATATCGGCCACGCGCAGCACGGTGAACGTCTTGTAGGCGCCGTCGAGCGTCTGACGGTGACTATGGTTGTGCGCGAGGATGTAGAGCAGGTAACTCAGCAGTTGCCAGAATAAAAACAGCATCATGAGATTCGCGCTGGAGACCATACAGAGGAGCACGAAGTCCGTAAGGCAAATCAGCGTCAGATACCGGCGGTAATGGCGGTCCTGATACATGTAATTCACGGAGTAGGTATAGATGATCAGGCTGACGGCGGAAATCAGTGTCATCATGACGCCGCTGAGCCGGTCGATGTAGAACCCGATGGGGATTGTGAGGGACGTACCCGTGGCGGGGTTATAGAATTGGAGCGTAATCGGCCCCGAGGTCGTCACGGCATATAGAGTGGTCGCGGCTCCCAGGCAAGCAGCCCCCATCAAAAGCGCGGCAATCTTGGCGTGGGCATAGCGGGTCTCGTCTTCCGCACAGACGACGATCAGCGCCGCGATAAGGGGAAGCAAGGGGATCAGCAGAGCAGCCCACATCGGTTCAGTCTTGCCTCAAAAAAAAAGCCAACCGTTCCGCGTTGACCAATGGTCGACGCACACGGTTGGCTTGTACTGCGACCGGCCTCTCAGTATGAAGTGCTGGTCGCCCTACGGCCCTGGGCTAGAAACATCCGGCCTCTTATCTATCCAAGGATATGCCAAAGACATTCCATGGATAGACAACAGTGCCCTGTCTCATGATGCGGTACATCAATAATATGGTTCAAGGGACAGCGTCAAGCAGCAATCCGCTCATCAGGTCTCCCAATCAGAATTCCGGGATCCCAAAGACGTAGGGATTCTGGTGGCCTGAGGCCAACGCCCCAGGAATTCGCTTGTTCCCCCTGTTGGCCAATCCGTATAATCCGTCGGCACTAGGAGCGATGGTATGGAAAGCGCGATCCGCAACGCGATCATCAAGTTCGAGCAAGAGTTTCTGGGGCGTGGCCCTGACGAAGTCCGTGCGCTGGTCGCACGCGATCTGGTCGTGGTGCGGCTGAAAGGCGTGTTGACGCCGGCTGAGCGTCAGCTGGCGAAGACCGCGGAAGGTGTCGAGATGGTGAAGCGCCTCCGGCAGAATTTGATCGCCCAGGGCCGAGACAAACTCTGCGAGCAGATCGGCGAGATCACCGGAGCCAAGATTCTCGGTCTCTTTACCGACATCGACGTGCAGCTCGGGGAACGGGTGTTTGTCTTTACCGTGGATCGAGAACTGCAAAACGGCACTCGGTAGTGGATCGCCGGATTGTGGATTCCGAGGTCGTACTCCCCGTAGGCTGTCCACCCCAAACGCTCCTCCCTCTATTTATTCCCACACAGGTACAAGCAGGCTGGTTGGTAAGGTTGATCATCCAACCTCTCGGCACTACACTGGCTCCCGGACATGCTTTCACCGTTGGTCAGATTCGGTACATCCACATGGACTTACGAAGGATGGAAAGGACAGGTCTACCTCAAGGACTATCCCAAAGGCACCTTCACCAAACACTGTCTTGCTGAGTACTGGCACTTCCCACACAACGGCGCACCGCTCTTTCGCACTGTGGGCAATGACTCTACGTTTTATCGACCACCGACAAGCCGGCAACTTCTGGCCTATCGCGACCAGATGCCCCCAGACTGTACGATGTGTTTCAAAGTCTGGGAAGACATCACGGTGCCGGTCTTCGCATCGCACCCTCGGTATGGGCTCAAGGCTGGGAAGCCCAATCCGCATTTTCTTGATGCACAGCTGTTCAAAGATCTCGTGTTGAGTCCATTTCGAGAAGTCCAGTTTCAGGACTGCACCGGCCCATTCTTATTTGAGTTTCAACGTCACGATCTTTCAATTGGCGAGTTCTGTTCCAAACTCGATGGCTTTTTCAGCACACTCCCCAACGAGTTCAAATATGCCGTTGAGATCCGGAATGCAGGGCTCCTTGGTTCTGAGTATCGGAAGGTATTGGAGGCGCACGGGGTCGCGCATGTGTACAACCATTGGTCCTATATGCCTCCCTTGGCAGATCAGCACAAACGGCTGCATGAGGCGTTTACGGCTCCTTTCACCGTGCTCCGCCTGCTGACGCCGCTAAAAATGAGTTATGCGGATGCGAAGAAACGGGCATCGCCCTATACCAAGATTGTTGCGGAACTCCCGGAGATGCGACGAGACACCGTGGCGCTTATCCAGCAATCAATCGCGCAAGCCAAACCGGCCTATGTCTTGGTAAATAATCGGAGTGAAGGGAATGCACCGAAGACCGTCCAAGGCCTGGTAGAGATGTTGAGAACCACTGGACCAGCCGTATGGTAGATGACAGAAATAGGCGTTGTAGGGGACCCTCTGATGGCATTGTATCCACCATGCAAAAAGTGGATATACAGAGGTGATTGTATCCGTGGTTTGCTGCCGTGGGTCCAGACGTTCCCATAGCTGGCGCTATGCCTCCTGCCAGCGTGCAACCTAGCGTCGTTGTTCGGTTGAGTGTATAGTGCGATCCGATGGAATGGCTCAATTATCACCATCTTCTCTACTTTTGGTCTGTTGCAAAGCACGGGACCATTGCCAAGGCTTGCGAAGAGCTTCATCTGGCCCAACCGACCATCAGTGCACAGCTTCGGGTCTTTGAGGATCGGCTAGGAGAGAAGCTGTTTCTGCGAAAAGGTCGGCACCTTGTTATGACGGAAATGGGTCGCGTTGTTTTTAAACATGCCGAAGACATCTTCTCCATCGGGCAAGACTTGATGAACACCGTGAGGGGGCGTGGTAGTAGCCGAGCCCTTCGCCTCACCGTGGGTATCGTCGATGTGGTGCCGAAGCTGCTAGCCACCAAGCTTCTAGAATCTACCTTTCGACAATTTCCCAGCATGCGCCTGGTCTGCTGGGAAGATAAGCTGGACCGGCTCTTGGCTGATTTGGCGATCCATGGGTTGGATATGGTGATCGCCGACACACCGGCGCCACCGACGATAAAAGTGCAGGCCTATAACCATCTTATGGGTGAGTCGGGGATCACATTCTTTGCGAGTGCGAAGTTGGCCGCGCGCTACCGTCGCAACTTTCCTCAAGCCCTCAATGGCGCACCAATCTTGTTACCAACATCGAATACGATGCTTCGGAGGCTGTTGGATGATTGGTTGACGCGCCACGACCTGATGCCGACTATTATTGGGGAGTTCCAGGATAGCGCTACCTTGAAGGCGTTTGGACAAACAGGCCATGGGGTATTTACTGGGTCAACAGCCATGGAAAAAGAGATCTGTCGGCAGTATCAGGTGGAGGTAGTACGACGGATCGATTCGGTCAAGCAGAAGTTTTATGCCATTACCGTGGAACGGCGACTGAAGCACCCAGTTGTCATGGCCCTCTTCGACGCAGCTCGCCGAGAAATACTGAGCTAGGCGTAACGGCTATCCCTGGAAACCTCATTTCCGCTTCAAGGTGCGGATGTAGGTCAGCACGTCCCTGGATTGCTCCGGAGAGAGCCTATAGTGCCACGAGGGCATCACCTTGCCTGGGCGGCCTTCATGAATGGTGGCGAGCAAGTCGGCGTTTAGTTTTCGTTGCGTCGTGGGCGACGATAGATCTGCAACGGTCGCTCCGGCAATCTCAAGACCATCACCTCGGCCTTTTGGTCCATGGCACGTCACGCAATGTTGGTCGAACAAGATCTTGCCTGCCGCTGCATCCCCCTCGACGGCCGTTGTCAGCGCGGGTGTCTTCAGGTTCTGGGCCAATGCCGCTTCCATAGGTACTGTGGCACAGATCGCAGCGGCGTAAATTATGCCGGTGACCAGGCAGCGAAGCGTCGAACGCCTATATACTGTTGACGGTAGGTTGGCCAGTGTCGTCATCCTTTAGCCCATTAATGACGCATATGTATCCTAGCAGTGAAGTAACTACAAATAGATTATCGGATCGCTCAGTATTCGGAAAAGCTATGTACGAATTGCCTTGGGATGCGGGGCCATCTTGGTAAGATGATCGATAGTGGCCGGCGGACGGAAGTAGCAGGACCGGTATCGGGGAGGCAGAGAAATTCGTGGCTCGTGTGGATCTTGGTCTCAGAAAAGAAATTCGTTCTCTCGCTCAAGACGGGTCCGGGTTCGACGAGATCTCGGTCGATGAACTTCTCACCTCAACACAACTGGAGTCCTGGGGGCAGGCGCAACTCCCTCAGAAATGGAGGTTTTCGTCGCGCTTGCCCATCGCCATCGCCGTGCTTTTTTCATTGGTCCTTACTTTCATGCCTTGGACTCAAACGATTACGGTGACCGGCCAAATGTCCGCTTACACACCGTACGAACGACCGCAGGACATCGCTGCTCAAATTACGGGCCGTATCAAGAAATGGCACGTCTTTGAAGGTGATCAGGTGAAGGAGGGAGATCTTATCCTTGACTTGGAGGACAATGACCCAAATTTCTTGTCCCCCCACCTGCTTGCCTTTCTGGAGCAACGCAAGAAATCGCTGGAGAAGGCTCACCATGCCGCATTGGCGAGGATAGACCAACTCGACAAGCGGATTCTGGAAATGCGGAACTTGGTCAGGGCCGCGGTTCCGTCCGCAGAGGCCCGCGTGGTCGAAGCTGGAAACAAAGTGCGTGAGGCATACCAAAAGGTAGAGGCAGCCAAAATCGCCGCCACGACAGCGGCGCTGAACGTCGAGCGCCACAAACAACTGTCGAAAAGAGGGTTGGTCTCTCAGCGAGAATTGGAATTGACGATCCAAGCAGATACCGCGAGTCAAGCAGAACTCGAGGGGGCACGTGCGAATCTTCACGCGGCCGAGGAGGCGATGAAGTCCCTCAGCTTCGGCCGCAACCAAGTCAATGCCGAGATGGTACAGCGGCTGCTCGAGGCGGAGGCAGGGCGTGATGCGTCGGTGGCTGAAGCAGCCAGGGTGGGCGAACAGCTGGCCGATGTGTCACTCCGACTCTCAAACGCTGAGCAACGTCGTCTGGCGAGTAAAGTATTAGCTCCAATCGATGGTACCGTCGTCAAGATGGCCAAAGCTGGTGTCGGTGAGACGGTGAGCCAAGGTGAGACGTTGATCCGATTGTCTCCTACGAGTACGGACAAGGCGATCGAAATGACAGCGGATGGGCTGGATGCCCCGCTGTTGAATGTGGGACGGAAGGTCAAAATCCTCTTCTATGGCATCCCCGCGATCCCTCTGCCGGCATGGCCCGAACTGATGGCCGGCACCTACTCCGGTGTGATTAAGGTCATCGACCAAGTGGATGACGGGAAAGGAAACTACCGATTTTGGGTTGTTCCTGATCCGGACGATCGTGTCTGGCCCGAGCAGTCCCACGTGCGGCAGGGTACGAAAGCGATGGGCTGGGTCATCTTGAACCGTGTTCCCCTCTGGTATGAGCTGTGGCGCCGCTTCAACTTATTCCCACCCGATTACCTAGAACGATCGCACTCGGTGCTGGACACTCTGTTGCCGAAGGCAGGGCGCAGCTCGAAGTGATCAGTACTCACTGACGTACCCCGGGCCTTCCTCTCTCACAAGGAATTAGACCACGCGATCGGGAACTGATCCGAACGGTTCAGCCTCGCAACAACGGCATTGGTTCATCCGAATCATCAAGAGTAATGCGGCGCTCGACATAGGGTGTGAGGTTCGGGTCATTCGAGACAAAAATGACCGTCCACGGCTGATCCTTCGAGCAGACTCGTCGCAGGATGATGTCTCGCAAGGTCGGTTGCATGTCGTGGATCATGCCGTCAAAAATCAGGAGTTGCGGTCGCCCCAGAATGGCGCGTGCCAGGAGAATGCGCAACACATGGGTCGGCGCGGGAATTTCCCCAAGTACGCTGATGTCGGAGTTGAGACCCAGCGGCAACGCCGCTACTTCTTCCTGGAGCTGAGTCAACCAGAGTGCCCAACGGACATCTTCGTACGAGATGTAGGAACGGCGCCACACGATATTGTCGGCGATCGTTCCGTCTATCAAAGACAAATGTGAGTCCATCATGAAGCCACGACAGTGATTGACGATATTCAGATCCAGATGCCGAAGTTCGATCTCGTTATAGGAAATGACTCCGCCGGTCGGTAGTTCAAGGCCGGCCAAGACCCTTGCCAAGGACATTCTCGTCATCGTGGTCGTGGCATAAATGGCGATCTTTTCGCCGGGGGCAACGTCCAGATCGAGGTTGTGGAACGCAGTCGCACCATTGTGTATCAGACTGAGTCCCCTACAGGTCATCCGGATGCCATGCGTCTTCGGGTCAGGGAGGGTCACCGAGGAGGTCGGGGGAAAATGGAGCTGATCTTTCGGCAGCGAGAAGAAGGCATCCAGCTCCACCAGGGCGGTGAAAAAGAAATACACCTTCCCCATGCTTTTGACTACCGCATCGAAGTTGATCAGAAGGCTGCCGACCACCACCTCGACAGCAACGAGTTGGCCGAGAGTGAGTTGATCGTTGGAAAGGAGCCAACCGGCTAAACCTAGGGCGCCACTGTGGGCGAGGGCTTGTCCGCCTACCGAGGCGAGGAACTGACGCAGCAGGATGCCGAACCGAGCTCGGCGACAGGCCAGGTACTTCCTCGCAAGTTCGTCGGTTTTCTCTATCAGTAATGCCCGGCTGTCGGTGGCCTTGATGTGCAGCAGGTTTTGGGAGATTTCCTGGATCCAGTGCAGCATGTCATATTTGGCATGAGACATGTCGATAGTGGTTCGCAGTCCTCCACGAGACAGGACGAAGAAAATGACCGTTGATCCGAGCAACAAGACAAGGTTAAAGAGGATGAAGTAGGGATGGTAAAAGACCAACATCATCATCCCGATGATCCCGCCGACGATCACATGAATCAGATCTACGAGTAGAACCGCCAAGGCGCGTTGCATGAATGATGTTTCCATGAAACAATTGGAGACCCTCGGTCTGAATCCTTGAAACCGAAGATGAGGTAGCTTCTGGGCCATTGCAAAGGCAGTCCTGACAAAGAGCCGACGCTGGAGTACCTCAACCGCGTAGTATTGCAACGCCTTGAATGCGCCAACCACCGTCAGTGCCACGACCATGATCATGGCCAACGTGGCGATCATGACCGGCTGGATGGCAAAGGAAAATGTGTTGACTAATTCCTGAACGGTCAAGGGGACAACCAGAGAAAACAGTCCGATCATGAGGGCATAGGACACCACCAGAACCAAGATGCGACGTTCAAGCTGGATGAAGCGTCCTAACAGCCGCAATACTTGAAACACGTTAGGCTGATGCGTGCTCGGTGATTGTTCCATCCTTCAGCATCCCTCGATCATTCTGATCACCATGTCAGCGGTAACTCACTCGTGGGGCGTCGCTCGGCGACTTGGCCCACGCTCCGATCGCCCACTGGTAGAGGGCTAAGGCTTTGTGGTACTCGGCTTTGGCTCGAATGATTTGATTTTGTGAATCGATCGTGTTGCGTTCACGAAGGTTGACGAACAGCACATTGCTTGTACCAATGCTGAAACGATACCGCTCTCCTTCTTCGACGATTTCGACCAGGCGAAGTGCTTGTGAGGCCTCGTCTATTCGCTCCCGTGCTCGCTCGATCGCAGAAAACGCATTGTCGATATCGACAAGGACTTGGTTTTCCCGGTACTGTTGCGCCACCACGAGCCGCTCGGCCTGGCCCTGGGCCTGAAGAACCTCACCGCGGCCGCGACGTTGAAAAAGAGGCACTCTCAGTTCGACACCAAATCGGTACCCCAACCCGAGAACGAATTTCTCAGGGGAGCGCGCCGGCGCCGCTTCCACGTTCAGACTTGGGAGCAAGTTGTTCTTCGCTAGCCCGAGGTCGATGTTGTTGATCCGTGCCTCCACCTCGAGCGCTTTCACTTCCGGCCGTTCTTTCATCGCCTCCACCTTATGTGCCCTTATGTCTCCAAGGGTCGGCGCCGGTCTTTCTGCTGGAAATTCCGGAACACGATCCAAGGGTGGAATCGTCGGAGAACCCTTGTCCCACAGAAACATGGAGAGCTTGAACTGTTCCTGCTCGAGCAGTCGCCGTGCGGTGATGGCAACTTCACGCCGACGGTGGACCTCTTGGCCGGCTTCCGTGACGTCAATGGGGGCCACTGCACCAGCTTTCGCACGCTCTTCAACCTGCCTGTAGCGTTCTTCAGCTACGGCCACTGCTCGCTTTTGGATGTCGACCATCTTCGCTGCCGCCACCCAATCCCAGAATTGGTGAGCCGCGGCCAGGAAGAGATCCTGTCGTGTTTGAGCGATCGTGATTTCAGCACGAGGAGCCGCCAGCTCAGAACGCTGAAGCTCCGCACGTTCAGGGTTAATCATCAGACCTCTCAGCAATGGTAGGAAACCTCCCAGGACGACTTGTTGATTGCCGTCACCGAACGACAGGTCGGGAATGCGAGCGGCACCGATCGCTTGGCGAAGCCCAGCGCTGCCTCGAAAGCCCAAAGGATGAAGCGCTTCAACAAGCGTATCGTTAAAACCTACTGTTTGAGTGCCTTTGCTTGGGTCGGTACTTGAAATAAAGCGTTCGAGCTCCGTGGCGTTCACGAGAGTGGGCTCAAAGGCGCCGAGTGCCTTCAGCATCTGCCCTCGGGCGATCGTTTTTTCAGCTCCGGCACCTTTGAGAAGCGGATGTGTCCGATCAATCCTTGAATGAAGTTCGTCGAGACCCAACGGAATGAGAGAGGGCGATGTGGCTGCTGACATGTCCTGGGACTGACTCGCGTGGCTGAATATCGGCAGCAGGAAGAGGCAGCCAAACAGGAATAATAGGATGGTCATCGGGAGACTCCTTTCGCATTACACATGTTTGCGCAAATCGAACTCTTGGGAAACAGGGTCTCGAGTTGCTCAAAAAAGGAGGGTTTTGAACGAAGAAAATAGGTCAGGACGGTCGGCAGAATTCCAGGACCATCTGTCGACATCGCATCTGGTGCTTTACGCAAGTTTATTGAATGCATCCAATGCGGCAACTTTATAGCACTCGGCCAGGGTAGGGTAATTGAAGGCGGTCGACAGGAAATAGTCAAGTCCACCCCCTAGCCCCAACACAGCCTGGCCGATATGGATCAGCTCTGTCGCACTCGTACCGACGGCGTGGACTCCTAAGAGACGATGGTCTTCCCGATGAAACAACATCTTGAGGAATCCATCGTCATCACCCATGATATGGCCTCGCGCAATCTCGCGATAGCGAGCGACCCCGGTCTCATAGGGAACCTTCCGCGCTGTCAGCACATGCTCCGGTTCTCCGACGGCCGAGACTTCGGGGATCGCATAGATACCGATTGGGAAATGGGGTGCCATCGGCTCTGTGTCGATGCCAAATGCCGTGCGGGCAGCAAGCCGCCCCTGCTCAGCCGAGGTGGTCGCCAGGCTTGGAAACCCGATCACATCTCCGGCGGCAAAAACATGGGGTATGTTTGTACGATAGTCTGGATCAACCGTCAATCGTCCACGGTCATCGGCCGACAGGCCTGCGGCGGCCAGGTTCAAACGGTCCGTTGCGCCCTGGCGTCCGGCGCTAAAGAGGACCAAATCTGAAACCAGTCGCTTCCCCGATTCAAGAAACACGACGACGTGAGGAGCTGGCTTCTCGACGACCTCAAGTCGCTGTACCGTTTCTTTGAGTCGAAATGTGACGCCCGCGTTTCGCATTTGATGGAGCAACTCGTCGACCAGCTCACCATCGAGAAATTCTAACGGTCGGTCTCGCTTGTCGACAACGGTCACGTCAATGCCGAGAGCTGCGAACATCGAAGCATATTCGATTCCGATCACGCCGGCTCCTACCACAGCAAATCGTCGCGGTAGAGATGTGATATGGAGCAATTCATCGCACGTCACGACTAGGTGTCGTTCTGAGAGCATCACGGGTGGTGGAGTCGGCACTGTCCCAACGGCGATCAGGATGTTGGCCGCCGTCACTGCCCGGGTTTGGTCACCTCTGGTCACCATCACCGTATGCGGGTCGCGAAAGCGGGCTTCGCCCATGAAAATGGTCACATCGTTGCGTTGAAGTTGATCGCGAATAATTTCAGTTTGCCCCTGTTCCACCTCAGCAACACGGGCTAGGAGGGACGACGCACTCGGGCGATAGTCCGGTACAGGATATCTCAGCTTCTGATTAAGGTAGAAGCGACCTCTTTCTTGTAGCACGGCCTCCCGAAAGGTCTTACTCGGAATGGTCCCTGTGTCGACACAGACACCTCCGATGAGACGGCCTTGCTCAACTATAGCGGTACGCTTCCCAAGTTTGGCTGCTTGCACAGCCGCTCGCTGCCCGGCAGGGCCGCTGCCGATGCAAAGGAGGTCGTAATCAAAAAGGGTCATCGGATTGGTGCTAGGGTCCACACGCCCTCCTCTTTGCCCTGTAATAGCCTTGTTCTGTTCTTCTTTCGCTGCAGCACCCCGGTTGTTTCTGGATGAATCATCATGGTCTGTCGAATGTCCACCCAAACATCACAGCTGCACCGTCTGGTGCATAAAAGCGCTGGGAGAAAGTTGGACGGTGCGGCATACTGCCGAGAGCGTGATGTGGATCAGTATGATCCAAACTGAGCCAATTCCATGACCGTTGTTCAGCGTGCTGCAACAAGATCTCTTCAGTTAACGCAGGTCTGATAAGTTCCTCGGTATTAGTCGGCATGAGTGACCCAACTTCTTCTTCTGGTAAAGCAGGTCGGTGGCTGTTTCCCCAGGACAGATCAGGACCCGTGTAGGTGGCGAGGACAACGAATCCCAAAATTGTAACGATCTTGTCCATGAACACACCTCCTCTCGTATCGAACGGCATAAAACAACAGGTTGTCCTGCATCCGTTACGACAGACTCTAAAGAGCGCCGCTCTTTAGGAGGGTGCGACGGCTGACCTGATCGCACTCCAGTCATCCGCTGTACCCATTATCTAGAGCTGTTCGTTCTCGAGGATGTCACGTTCTGCCTGGAGCCAATCCTCCTCGGCATGGCCATCTATGTCACCGCGCTGGAGGTACAATTCGTACGCGCGCAAGGCGATTTGCTTCTGAACCGACAAGACATCACCCCCTGGCTCCACACCGTTTATTTCCTTCTTAGGCCCCTTCCGATTCTCCTGCTTCATGGTTCTCTCCTTGAAGAAGATAATTGCACGGACGGATTGCCAGACTGCGTCCAGCGACTGAGAGGCGAGGAGAGACCGTCTTATCTTCCTCCTCGCCGATCTTATTCAATTACCGAGTCGTCCCGTATACGGGTGCACATACTCGACAATGATCTTTCCATCTTCCGAGACAACAGGCTTGGTTGCTCCCGTCGTCCTCAGAGGAATGAGGAGATAGGCGTTGCCTTTTGAATCCACCACTTCCAGGTGGGACACCTCTTCGTCAAGATCCTTCACGTTGAGTTTTTCTTGAGTGCTCACCTTGGGCTTGAGTTCTACACCACCTCCGCTCATGGACGGTTTTTCACCTGGGAATACCGTCGATGCAGTGAACAGTACCGACGTCGCGATCACGGATAGGATGCCTGCTTTCAACACGCCTCGATCATTCATGACGCCCTCCTAATTGTTTTTGGAATGAACATGCGCTCACATCATCAGCGTATAGGTTTCAAGAATGCATAGACAAATATAAAATGTAATAGAAGAACATTTATAAAATAAATTGATAGTTCAGGGGGGGGATGTCACGGTCACGCAGGGCCAAAGTCCCGACTTGAGAAGTGTCGACTGGGCTTATCTACATACGCATTCCTGTTGAAACGGCCTACTCGGTTATGCCGATAAAGTGATCATGCTTAGAATAGAAGGGAGAGAGGGTCGTGAAGGCAGAGTCTAATGACGTCTGAGACCCTCCCGTACTCACCCGGGGAGGGCGCACATTTATCAATTGCTCACGCAATCCAAACCGGCCTATGGTTTGATGAACAATCGAAGTGTAGGGAACGTACCGAAAACGATTCAGGGGCTGGTAGGGGTGTTGGGTCTAACGGGGTCAGTTGTATGAGAGTGATGACCCTGTGCGCGGCTTGTCATATGAGGCCCTCCACTGGAAGTGAGGATCTAGGCGAAACCTAGGATGTCAAAAGCATTATTTCCTCCTCAATGTGCGTATGTACGCAGTACGTCTCCGGATTGTTCCTTCGAGAATCTATCAAGAGTCTATATCCCCAGGACGGCATTACCTTACCCGGGCGCCATTCGTGTATGGTAGCGAGCAAGTCAGCGTTCACGTTGCCGGCAAAGATAGATCTGCAACGGCGGCGCCGTAATCTTTAAACCGTCACCTCGGATTTGTGGTCCTGACGCGTCACCCGGTGCTGGCCGAAGGGGACATTACATGTCCAGGCATCCCCTTCGACCTTCATTGGTGGTGTTGGATGACTCTTGATCTGGGCCCACGTTCCTTCCACAGATCTGGCAGCCCAGGTACCAACAGACAGCTCACACCATTGACCAGGCGGTGGAGGTGAGAGCATCTACGACGTATCGATGCGTGGTCGTTCAGTGAAGGCACGGCCATCCAATTCAGTCAACCAAGATTAGAATCCCTCGTTCCTCAGTGATTCACTCATCGTTTGATCATCTTCCACCAAGAGTGTGAGGGGCGTCCACGCGCGCCCTCTAGTAGATCACATGAACTTGTTTGGAAACTGTTTGACCAAGGCGGCTGCCAGTGTGTCGGCAATGACGTAGATCTGATGCTCCATCGTCGGCCAGCTCTCTTCCTCGCCAGCGTAGTCTTTGTCTTGAAACTTGTGGATTTGAGCGACGTGCTGGTCGACGTGTGCGGCAAAGAGCGTGCGAACAGCCTCCTTCGAGAGGTGGGGATTGATGCCGCTAAAAAATGAGGCAATCTCGTCAACATTCGAGGTGAAGTTCGCCTTTGCTGCATCCTGCTGTCTCGCATTCCCTGCTACGGTGGCCAGGGAATAGGCTTTGACGGCTTCGTAGTGCTTCGTGAGCAAGGTATGGAGCCGATCGGACGCCACATCGCCATAGAACGGCCTAAACGTCCGCGCGAGATCTCTTGCATTGGTAGCCACCGCTTTCTCTGCAAAGTCGCGGGACCGCAGATCGTTCTTCGCGTGGTCCAGCACGACGTTGCGAGTCCAGAACAGATGTCGAGACCATTCATCACGCAAGACCGCTTGCATGTCAGCGGCCGTGACGGGATGTGGTTCCGAGAGGGAGCTTCCTTCATGTGCGCAACCCCCAATGCTGATGGTGAAGACCAGAAGTGCAAAGGAGCGATACAATCTGTTCATAACCAACCTTTCCTTACGTTAGAAGTGGGTGGACTCATGTCACGTCCAGCTGCGAAAGGGAGTACCGGTGACCTTCGGTCCTGGGCACAGACTCAATCTGATCTATAACGCATTTGTATGTCGAACGTGTAAACGTCATGTAAACAACAGGTAAACAATCACCGTATCAGGGGAAGCATGACAGGGCTTACAAAAACAGGTACAGCGACCCCACCACACCGAAGAACTCAGAGGTGTTCCTCCCTCTAAGGCTAAACCACGGACCGGCAATCAGGCCGATGTGTTGCGAGAAGTGGTACTCCATGGCCGGCGCGATGGACAGAAGATTGCTGGACCCTTTGCCGACGATCACCGGCTCGCCCTGTACACCGAACCCCGTGGTTCCAGAAAAGTGCGTGGCCGTGATCGTCTGGAATCCGATATCGAGTGCGAAAACCACATGCCGTGTGAGCGTATATTCTCCAGCGATGGTGAAGGTGGTCACGGATCCAGGGTCAACACGACCTGCCGTGTCGAGTCCTCCGCCGTAGGTATTGAATCCTCGCACCGAGACGGGCGAGTAGAAGCCGTACGATGCATTCAGACGGTATCTGAACACATGATCCCCGTTCAGCCGTAATACTTTCTGGACTGCAACGCCGAGTGTGGTACCAAACGAGCCACCTCCAATCCCGCCAAGATCCATCGTGGAAGGTCCGAGATCGTTATACCGACCAGTCGGAAAGACTTCTTGAACCCAGAACAGGACATGTGGAAGCCATGACGCGGCATCGCTTCTCAGTACCTGGAAGCCAAGTTGGAGCGGCAAGTCGCCGAATCCGGAGATCGAGTCGCGTGATGAGGAATTCTCAAGCCACTGCGGCGCGATCCCGATATCCATCCAGCTCGTGAGACCGTAGATGAAGACCGTTTGTTGAATGATCGTGCGCGAAACGGTGGCTGACTGGAGGCGCCAATTATCGTTATAGAGTCCGCCATAGCGCGTATAAAAGAAGTACGGCTGGACGACGACATGACCCGGATCAAGTGTGCGGCCACGCGTCGACAGCAGTGTGCCCGTGAACCAGGGATCGGAAGACGGGTGCGGGTCGATTTCGGAGGTTCCACACCACCCCGATTCTGAAAAACAGATGCATGAGAGGAGCAGGCTCAGGACGAGCTTGAATCGCGTCCCTACCGGAAGAGTGTGTCGATGGTTATTGGGCATAGCCACATGATGTTGTCAGACCTGGATGCAGGGGCCTTCTCGATCAAGACTGAGACCAGTAATGGAAGTCAGCAGGGTCCACCATTGTTCACACGTTTCAATGACATCCTCACTCTCTGGCATTGCGAGAGGTCCGGAACGCACTAGAAAGTATAGGGTGCCAAGATGAAGAAGGCCGGTGTCGTCTGTGACCCCTTGCTCAGGGGGAAGGACCATTCTAAAATTCTCTGTTACACTGCCAAACACCAAGTCCTTATCCATCCAGACGGCAGCGGCCCTCACATGACGGATCAATGAGTCGTCGATTGAGTGAGGGGTTCGAACAATTTGATGACGAGTGTATTACGCCCCTCTTCTGGGTCGAGGTCGGTCACAATGTTTTGAATTTTAGCACCGATGGCTTGTTCAAGGCGTCCTTGTAGTACGTGCTGACAAGAGTCAAACAAGGCTCGGTGAAATCGACGGAGCAGCTCGTGCCCTTCAGCTGACCTGGCCAGTTCCTTTTCCGCTGGAATGGACGTGGATCTGGCCGAGGTGACGTAAATGAGTTCGTCATACACGTGAGCCTGCACCTGTGAATAGCTCGACTTCATGAACTCGGTCTGAAAATCCAAGACCGCGAGCATAACTGCATATTCGATCTCAGCCTTGTTGGTGGCCACACTCGCCATCGGCTATTCCTCCGTTCGCCACGAGCGAATCCAGCGCCCGGTTCGTGGATCTTCAAGTTTGGTTGTGAAGCGATCTTGGAGAAAGGCTTCTTGTTGTGCCGTCAGCGTTGGCTCTGTGCGTAGTGGTTGAGCAGATGCCGGTGGCAGTTCGAGTACAAGGTCTTCATGAGGATTACGCGTGTCAAGTTCAAGGCCTTTGGCGGTTAGGACATTCAAGGCTCACCTCCATTGAGCATTCGCCAATCCATGGTGGAGGCGATGGCGTCCAGAAGAACGGCCATCGCCTCGCATACCTGCGTCAGTAAGCCTTACTGAATCCGGCCTCGCCGTCGTAGTTCCACAACTTCTGAGCGGCAGACCACCACCAGCCCTTCTTGGTCAGGGCATCCAGGAAGGTATTCACATCCGCATCCTGCACATCCTTGGTGGCCATGAACCGGCATCGGTACCAGTTGACCTGCAGCAAATCGGGACTGACGAAGCCAGGCCAGACCTTCGTCCCTCGGTTCGAAATGAATTCACACTTGAATGGTCCGATGTCGTCGAACTTCGGGATGCCTTTATCCGTGATGATGTACATATCGATTCCGACGAGCTTGATGTCTCTTTTCTTCTTTGTCGCCTTGGCGGTTTCGGTAAATGTTGGCATGGGATATCTCCTTGTTGAGTCTGTGCGCTCAGGCTTAGGCCTTGGCGTGCATCTTATCCACGATTGCTTGCGCATACTCGTCCGTTTTGGCGGTTCCGCCGACGTCGTATGTCACATGCTTTCGCTCGTCGAGCACTGCAAACATAGCCTTCTCGATTCGAGCAGCAGCAGCTTCTTCATTGAGCCAACGAAGCATCATGATGCCGGAGACCAGCACGGCCGAAGGATTGACCTTCTTCATGCCGGCATACTTTGGCGCAGAGCCATGGACTGCTTCGAAGATCGCGCAGCCATCACCGACATTGGCACCGGGCGCAAATCCCAAGCCTCCCACCAGTCCAGCGCAGAGGTCAGTCAGGATGTCGCCGTAGAGGTTCGGGAGGACCAGGCAGTCGAACTGCGCCGGATTTCTCACCAGCTGCATGCAGCAGTTATCCACGATAATGTCACCGGACTCGATGTCCGGATACTTTTTAGCCACCTCCCGAAAGGCATCGAGAAAGAGGCCGTCGGTCATCTTCATGATGTTGGCTTTGTGGACGCACCACACTTTCTTGCGTCCATTGTCTTTGGCCCACTTAAAGGCGAAATCGGCGATCCGGTAGGATCCAGGCCAGGTAATGACTTTCAGACATTGCGCGACTTCGTCGGAGACCATGTGCTCGATCGCGGCGTACGAGTCTTCAGTATTCTCACGGAAATTAATGATGTCGATCTTGTCCCAGGGGCGTTTGAGCACGGGAATGAGTTTGGCCGGACGCACATTCGCGTAGAGATCGAAGACTTTACGGAGCGTCACATTGGCACTCTTGTGGCCGGTGCCGATCGGGGTGGTCGTGGGCCCCTTCAGGGCAACCTTATTCTTCGCGATGTTCTGAATCGTCTTGTCGGGGAGGAGGGTCCCGTACTTCTCGAGACAATCGAGCCCAATATCCTCATACTCCCATTTGATGTCGACGCCGCTCGCATCAATGACGAGCCGCACCGCTTCGCAAATTTCCGGGCCGGTGCCTTCTCCCGGTAACATCGTGACGACATGCT
>Ga0224505_10000437_pt1 | contig 28830 bp, 25 predicted proteins | sample SF_Jan12_sed_USG_FD_169102 | JGI IMG/M metagenome (GOLD analysis project Ga0224505, IMG submission 169102) | Sediment microbial communities from San Francisco Bay, California, United States - SF_Jan12_sed_USGS_4_1 | ecosystem: Environmental > Aquatic > Marine > Sediment | place: USA: California... | reverse complement strand
GGCCACATCGAATCCGGCGTCGACGGCCAGGCCGGCCAGGAAACCTTCGCCGTCGGTGTTCTCCCCCCGCAGGCCGTCGGGCCGAGCGACCACGCAGTTGGCCGCATCGAGTACCGCCACTGCGTCCGAACGCGACTCGACGGCCCGGGCCACCTCGGTCTTGTGGGGCATGGTGACCGACAGTCCACCGATGCCGAGTTGGCGCATCGCGTCGAGGGCATCACCGGCGCGACCAGCCGGCACGTCGAAGGCCACGTACACCCAATCGAGATCGGTGGCGACGAAGGCCGCATTGTGGATGATGGGCGAGAGGGAATGGCGGACGGGGTCACCGATCACCGCCGCCAGCCGGGTGGCGCCGCTGATGGCGGGCATCAGCAGTAGCCGAGCTCGCGACAGCGCTCCACATTGGCCGCGTGCTGCTCGGCCGTCTCGGCGAAGGCGTGAGCCCCCTCCACCCCACCCTCGTCGGTGAGGGCGTAGAAGATCCAGGGGCCGTCCTCGGGTGCGAAGGCGGCACGCAACGCCGCTTCGCCCGGCGCCGAGATCGGCGTCGGGGGCAGGCCGATGTTGGCCGTGTTGCGGGTGTTGTAGGGAGACGGGTTCTCGAGGTCCTCGATGGTGAGTGGGTCCCCCGGCGTCTTGTCGACCGCGTAGCGCGTGCTGGCGTCGATTCCCAGGGCCTCGTTCCGCACGAGTCGGTTGTAGATCACGCGGGCGATCTTGGGACGATCGACATCGACGCGCGCCTCCTCCTCGATCAGGCTGGCGATGATCACCATGTCGTAGGGGGTCAGTCCCAGCTCCTGCGCCTCGGCCGGCAGTCCCCCGAACTCGGTCTGCAGGGCCTCGACCCGGCGATCCATCTCCTCGGCCATGCGCTGGAGCAGCTCGACCTCGTCGTCCTGGGCCTCCTCGGACACGTCGTACGTCGCGGGGAACAGCATCCCCTCCATGATGTGACGGAAGCCGGGAACGAGGAAGATCCGCTCGGTGTGGGTGTCGAACACGTCGGACACGACCAGCTGCGAGTTGATGGCGGCCCGGGACTCCTCGAGGTCGTAGTTGACGTTCTCGGCCACCATCTGCGACGTGATGTCGTCCGTGGTGAGCCCTTCGGGGATGCTGATCGTGAAGAACTCGACCGGAATCGGACCGCCGTTGAGCAGCTCGACCGCCTCGTCGAAGTCCATGTTCTCGTTCAGGAGGTACTTCCCGGCCTGGAAGTCGCCGCAATCGTCGCGTCGATTGCACCAGAACCGGAAGACCGTGGCGTTGGCGATGACGTCGTGCTCTCGCAGCGAGTCGGCGATCTGGTTGAGGGTCCAACCGTCCTCGACGGCGAACTCCACCTGATCACCCGGGTCACCGGCGGGGTGCACCTGCCGGTCGTACCAGGCGTCGACCCCACGCCAGACGAAGAGGGCCACGACCAACAGCACGCCTCCCGTGATCGCGGCTCGGCGCAGTGGCCCCGACCGTCGCGGCAGCGACACGTAGTCGCGCTCATCGAAGGTGCGGCCAGCTTCGGGGTCGTACCCCTCGGCCACCACGGGTTGGCGCAGCGGGGCCTTGGTTTCGGGAATGACCGCCTGCGCCGCCACCGCCTCGCGCTCCCACCCGACGGAGCCCTGCCGGGGAGCGATGTCCTCCCCGCCGCTCACCTCTGGCCCGTCGACGGCGATGGTGTCCTGGCCCAGGTCTTCACGTGTGACGAAGCGGCGTGACGATTCGGATTCGGGCGGGTCGTCGCTCATGGCGCGCTCCGTCGGTCGAGCCAAGCCTGGAGCATCACGGCTGCGGCGACCTGATCCACGACCCGGCGTCGCTCTCTCGCGTTCATGTCCTGCTCCATCAGCGCTCGCTCGGCGGTCACGGTCGTCAGCCGTTCATCGTAGGTCTCGACCGGCACACCGAGGGCGTCACCCAACTGCTCGGCTTCGGTCAGCATCTTGGCCGCGGCCGGCCCGATCGATCCATCGAGCGAGTAGGGCACGCCCACCACGACCAAGTCGACCTCCCATTCGTGCACCAGCCCGGCGATGGCCTGATGGTCGTCCGCGCGCCGCTTGCTCCGGGCGATGACCTGGAGCGGGGTGGCCAGTCTTCCCGCCGAATCGGACAGGGCCACCCCGATGCGCCGCTCTCCCAGGTCCAGCCCCAGGGCGCGGCCCGGTGGCCCGGTATCGGCATCGTCGTCGGCCACGTGCGTCAGCCGGCTGCGGCCCGGGCGGCCGCCAGCGCGCCGTCGACGCCGTCGGGGTTCTTCCCCCCGGCCGTGGCGATGTCGGCCGCCGGGCGGCCACCTCCCTGGATCAGCGTCTTGCCTTCGGCCAACAGGGCCCCGGCATCGAGTCCGGATTCTTCGGAGACCGCGGCGGCGAGCGCCGCTCCGCCACCATCGGGAGCGCCGCCCAGCACCACGGCATTGACCCCCGGCCGGTCACGCACGGCGACGGCCAGCTCGCGCAAGCCCGCCTGATCGAGACCATCGACACGGCCGACCACGAGGCCGTCGATCGCGCCGACCGCCAGGTCGTCGGCCTGCCCCAGGGCGACGGCCCGCTCGAGCTCGGCCACTCGCTTGCGCAGCTCCTTGATCTCGGCCATGCGCTTGTCGGAACCATCGAGCACCTCACCAGCCGGCACTCCGAGCCGGTCGGCAACACCGTCGAGGATCGCCTCGACCCCGCGCAGCCGCTCGACGGCACCGGTACCGGTGACGGCCTCGATGCGGCGCAGGTTGGAGCCGATCGAGGACTCGCCGATGATCTTGATGTTGCCGATGTCACCCAGAGACCGGACGTGGGTGCCGCCGCAGAGCTCGACCGAGTGGGCGCCGGCTTCGAGCACCCGAACCCGGTCCCCGTACTTGTCGCCGAAGAAGGCCAGCGCGCCTCGTTGCTGAGCCTCCTCCATGGAGGTCTCGACGTGGATGCACGCCGCATTGGTGAGGACTTCGGCGTTGGCCAGATCCTCGATGGCGGCGATCTGGTCGGGCCGCACCGCCTCGAAGTGACTGAAGTCGAACCGGAGGCGGTCGGGACCGACCCAGGAGCCCTGCTGCTTCACGTGATCGCCCAGCACCTCCCGCAGGGCCCAGTGCAGGATGTGGGTGGCCGTGTGATTGCGACGGATCGCCTGACGTCGATCGTCGTCGATGGTGGCCGTCACCGCATCGCCCACGTCGAGCCGGCCGTCAACCGCAGCCACGTGGTGCAGATGGATACCGGCGACCCCGAAGGTGGTGTCGTCGACCCGGACCCGTCCGTTGGGGCCGATGATCTCGCCGGTGTCGCCCACCTGGCCTCCGGACTCGGCATAGAACGGCGTCTGATCCAGCACCACCGACGAACCATCGGAGTGGAGCACCACCGCCGGCGCACTGTTGCGCTCGCGACCCACGAACTCGGTGTCACCGCTGGCCTGGTGGATCTCACGCAAGGCCGCCGTGTCGACCGGACCCGTGGCCGCCTTGGCCGCCTGGTCGGCCTGGGCCCGCGAACGTTGTTCGCCCATGGCGGCCTCGAAGCCCTCCAGGTCGACCGGCACGCCGCGCTCGGCGGTGATCTCCTGGGTCACCTCGAGTGGGAAGCCATACGTGTCGTGGAGCTGGAAGGCCACCGCCCCCGGGAGGGCGCCACCGGACTCGATGTCCTCCAGCTCGGCATCGAGCAGCTTCGACCCCGATGCGAGGGTCCGGCGGAAGCCGATCTCCTCGCGCTCGACCACCTCGTGGATGACCTCGCGATTGTCCACCAGCTCGGGGTAGGGCTCGCCCAGCAGGTCGACGACGGTATCCACCAGGCCCGGCATCACCGGATGCTCGACACCCAACAGGTATGCGTGGCGGATGGCCCGTCGGAGGATCCGACGCAGGACGTAACCCCGCTCCTCGTTGGATGGGAACACCCCGTCGCTGATGAGCATCGTGCTCGATCGGGCGTGATCGGCCAGGATTCGCAACGAGACATCCGAGCGGGCGTCGTCACCGTCGCGCACCCTCGTGAGCGACCCGGCCGAGCGCAGCAAGGCCTGGAACTCGTCGGTGGCCCAGACCGAGTCATGGCCGTCGAGCACGCTGAGGACCCGCTCGAGCCCCGCGCCGGTGTCGATGCTGGGCTTCGGGAGCGGGACCTGTGTGCCATCGGCCTGCTGATCGAACTGCATGAAGACGAGGTTCCAGAACTCGAGGAACCGCTCTTCGCCGCCGTGAGCCGGACCGCCGCCGTCGCCGAACTCCGGCCCTCGATCGAAGAAGACCTCAGAGCTCGGTCCGTTGGGGCCGGTGTCGGCCATGCGCCACCAGTTGTCGTCGTCGAGGCGCTGGATGCGATCGGCCGGCACCCCGACGCCGTCGCGCCAGATGTCGGCCGCGTCGTCATCGGTGAGGTGGACCGTGACCCACAGACGCTCGGGGTCGAAGCCGAGCACGTCGGTGACCAACTCCCACGCGTAGGCGATGGCCTCCTCCTTGAAATAGTCGCCGAAGCTGAAGTTGCCCAGCATCTCGAAGAAGGTGAGGTGTCGCGACGTGCGACCCACCTCGTCGAGATCGTTGTGCTTGCCGCCGGCCCGGACCACCTTCTGGACGCTGACGGCACGCGGGTACGGCGGCGCCTCCTCACCCAGGAAGTACGGCTTGAACGGCACCATCCCGGAGTTGGTGAACAGCAAGGAGGGGTCATGGGGAATGAGGCTGGCCGACGGCACCAGGGTGTGATCGCGAGCGACGAAGAAGTCGGTGAAGGTGCGGCGGAGCTCGTTGGCTTCCATCAGCAGCGGTGCTCGACGAGGATCATGGCCGGCCAAGCCTAACGAGGACCCATGGCGATCGACGGGAGCTTTGCACCGATGCGTCGGACGATTCCGGGGCGGCCTCGAGGGTCAGGCCGAGCGACGACCGAGCCGGGCCCGCGACAGCCACTCGTTTCGCTCGCGTAGGTCGACGGTGTTGGTGGCCGGATCGTCGGTGCGCCGGGATTCGCGCACCACGGCCCGCACCTCGGTGGCGATGACCTTGGCTCGATCGGCGGCCGCACGACTGCGTGCCGCCGCCTCGCTGCGCACCTTCTCGGGCGCATTCTCGACTGCTCGTCGAACCTTGCGCTGCACGTAGATGGAGCTGGACAGCCCCAACCCGTATCCCACTCCCGTCCAGATCACTCGTTTGAACATCTTCACAACCCCTCGGCGGCCTGCCCGTTCATTGTGGCGCGTCCGGGCCGGGATGTGACGTCTCGTTCCGACGAGCACGCCATTGGCCGGCTCGGTGGGCCTCCTCGCCGTGGTTCGACGGCTCGTAGTAGACCTGCCCCTCGAGCTCGACCGGGCGATGGCCCTGGGCCACCCAACCATCGGGATGATCGTGGGGATACTCGTAGCCGCCACCATGGCCCAGGTCGGCGGCGCCGCGATAGTGGGCGTCGCGCAGGTGCATGGGCACCGAGCCGTGGCTGGCGGGGCGCCGAGCCGCCTCGTAGGCCCGTTCGAGGGCGATGGTGACCCGGTTGGACTTGGGAGAAAGCGCCAGATGGACCACGGCCTGGGCCAGGTTGAGCTGTGCCTCGGGCAGTCCGACGAACTCGACGGCCCGCGCCGCGGCGTCGGCCACCAGCAGCGCCTGTGGATCGGCCATCCCCACATCCTCGGAGGCCAGGATCACCAGTCGACGGGCGATGAACCGTGCGTCCTCTCCCGCTTCGAGCATGCGAGCCAGCCAGTACAACCCGGCGTCGGCGTCGGAGCCGCGGATGCTCTTGATGAACGCGCTGATGATGTCGTAGTGCGCGTCGCGCCCGTAGGGCAGCGCCTTGGTGCCGAGGGCGGCTTCGGCATCGGCCGCGGTGACGGTCGGCGGTTGGTGACGGGCTCGGGCCAGAGTGACCGCCACCTCGAGGCTGGTGAGCACGTGGCGACCGTCGCCGGCTGCGTGGCTGACGAGATGCTCGATGGCATCGGTGTCGGCGTCGGCACCGAGCTCATCGAGCCCTCGGCGGAGCAGCTCGGCGACCGCATCGTCATCCAGGAGCTCGAGGCGGAACAACACCGAACGCGACAGCAACGGCGCATTCACCTCGAAGTACGGGTTCTCGGTGGTGGCCCCGATGAGCGTCAGCAGCCCGGACTCGACCGACGGCAACAGGGCGTCCTGTTGAGCCTTGTTGAAGCGGTGGACCTCGTCGAGGAACAAGATGGTGCCGACTTCGCGCTCTCCGAGACGCCGCTGAGCCTCCTCGGCCCGTAGCCGCACATCCTTCACCGACGCACTGGTGGCCGACAGCTCCTCGAAGTGGCGGGCCGTGACCCGAGCGATCACCCGGGCCAGTGTGGTCTTGCCGGTCCCCGGGGGCCCCCAGAGGATCACCGACGACAGCTCGTCCGCCTCGATCAGGGCCCGGAGTGGCCGCCCGGACCCGAGGAGGTGGTCCTGGCCCACGATGTCATCGAGGCGCAGGGGTCGGAGACGGGCCGCCAGCGGAGACCGGCCTTCGAGTCGTTCCGTCGCGGCCTGGGAGAACAGGTCGTCGGGCATGGGTCAGGCCGGGTCCCATCCCGCCGCCGCCAGCACCTCGCGTGTACCGGCCGCGATGCGCTCGGCCATCGACGCCGGACCGGCCGCGATCATGTCCCGATTGAACACCTCGGGGGCGATGTACGGATCGGCGCCGCTCGCCAGCACGGCGGACAGCAGGCCCACCAGATCCACCGCGCCTTCGCCCGGTACGAGTCGGTGCCTGAGGGTCTCGTCGAACAGCACGTCGATGACCGGGTCGGCCGGGGCGTCGTCGAGCTGCACGTAGACCACCCGACGGAGGTCGATGGGGTCGAGCTGGCCCAGGTCCGAACCGGTCGGCTGGCGGGCCCAGTGCCACGTGTCCAGGAGCAACCCGCACGCCGGGTGGTCGGCGGCGTCGAGCAGACGCTGGGCGTCGCCGATGCTGGCAACTGCGGTCCAGGGGAGGAACTCGAGGGCCACTTGCATGCCAAGGGCGCTGGCCCATTCGCCCACCCGTGCCAGCCCGGCCGCAGCGGCGCGGTGGTCGTCGATGGTGGGGTGCAACACCACGGCCACCATCACCTCGGGCGAGAAGGCCTCGGCGATCGGGGCCATGGCGGCCAGTTCCCGGTCGATGGCGTGCTCGTCGCCGGCGGCCCAGCCGGCCGCCATCTCGAGGGCCCCGACCGTGAGGCCCCGCTCACGGATCTCGTCAGCGGCTCGTGGGCCCAGCACGCCATCGTGCATCGCCCACCACGACAGTGAGTCGAAGCCAGCGCCAGCCGCGGCGTCGAGCGCTCGGCGAAGCTCGTCAGCGGTGCAGACGAGCGGGTCGGCCACCAATGTGGCCGGGCAGATACCGAGGCGGGGCATGCACTCGACGGTAGCCGAGCTCGTTCGGTCCGCCGGGCGTGGGACCCTCGCGACCGCACGGGCTCAGGATCGGGCCCTCGGTAGCCGATGGATTCCCATGCCTCGGATCATCGTCGTTCTCTACTGGCTGTGGCTCATCGGCGCCGCTGGCGTGTTGTGCTACCGCATCTACGCACGGCTCTCGGGCAAGCGCGCCCGGGTGCTCTCGTTCAGCCCACGCGACCGCGACGGCGAGGCCGCCAACTCCGAACCAACGGAGCTGATGTCGGCTGGCGTCGGTGCCAGCCCCGTACCGCACGCCAACGTCGCCGCAAGCTCTCGCGTCGATGCGACCGCGGCCGATGATCTCCAACCCTCGGTGCTGGCCGCCATGCGGGCCGACGGGAGCAAAGGAGCGGAGCCCGCGCCCTCGACCGCCACGTCCGGAGGGTTGTTCTCGGCGGGATCGGACGAGGTCCACCAGCCGGTTCCCCTGGGCCCGCTGGCTCCCTTGAGAGAGACGCTCCACGGCATCGAGATGCCCTGCGATCTGGTCCCGGTCACCGAGCTCGGGCCGCGAGCGGTTCGGGACTCGCACCGCGAACGGCTGGTGCTCGCGACCACCACCAGCGGGGCGGGCGAGGTGGCGGCGCGCCTCGTGGACGAGCTCCAACGGCTGGATCTGACGATTTCGGCCACCAGCCCGCAGACCTGCGTGGCCCGTCGCGCCGATCACGCGGTGGAGGTGCGGGTGCACGAGTTCCCCGACCGCCTGATCGAGAACGGTGCACCTTCGTTTCCGGCCGCCCCCACCGGTGCGGTGGTCGTGGAGTTCCTGGCGGCCTGAGCTCGGCTCGATCAGTCGCGGGGCAGGACTCGCAGGCCGAGCTCGCGCAGATGCTGCTCGTCGATGGGGTTGGGGGCTCCGGTGAGCGGATCGGCGCCCGATTGGGTCTTCGGATAGGCGATCACCTCGCGGATGTTCTCTTCGCCGGCCAGCAGCGCGGTCAACCGATCGATGCCGAAGGCGAACCCGGCGTGGGGCGGCGCGCCGAAGCGGAACGCTTCCAGAAGGAAGCCGAACTTGGCCTGCGCTTCCTCGACCCCGATCCCGAGCAGGTCGAAGATCTTGGACTGGATGTCTCCTCGGTGGATCCGCACCGAGCCCGATCCCAGCTCCCAACCGTTGAGCACCAGGTCGTAGGCCTGTGACCGCACGGCCAGCAGGTCGGTCCCGCTGGTGGTCTCCAGCAGCTCCAGGTCATCGGGATGGGGCATGGTGAAGGGGTGATGGGCCGGGATGGGTCGACCGCCGTCGTCGATCGCCTCGAACAGGGGGAACTCGGTGACCCAGAGGAAGTGGAGCCCTCCCTGGGTGACCGGCGGACGCCCCAACTCGGTGCGCAGTCGACCCAGCAGCGATCTGACCGTGGCCCGCTCGTCGGCGACCAACAGGAGCAGGTCGCCCGGCTGGGCATCGAATGTCTCGACCAGCGAGCGCAGCTCGGCCTCGCGGCAGAACTTGGCCACCGGGGACGACAACGTGGCGTCCGCCTCGACCTTCATCCACACCAGGCCCTTTCCCCCCCAGCCCTTGACGTCATCGGTCAGCGAGTCGAGTCGGTTCCGGCCCAGCTCGGCCCCCCCGTCGACCTTGATGCCCTTGATGCAGTCCGCCTTGAACGCGTTGAACTCGGTGTCGGCGAAGATGTCGGTGAGCTCGACCAGCTCCATGCCGAATCGCACATCGGGCTTGTCGCTGCCGAAGCGCTCCATCGCCTCGAGCCACGTCATCGTGGGGATGGGTCCGGGTCGGGTGCCCACCACCGCCTCGACGGCGGCGCGTACCGCCTCGTTGATGAAACAGAAGACATCCTCCTGATCGGCGAAGGAAGCCTCGGCATCGAGCTGCATGAACTCGAACTGGCGATCGGCGCGAAGGTCCTCGTCGCGCAGGCAGCGGGCGATCTGGTAATAGCGGTCGAAACCCCCCACCATGCAAAGCTGCTTGAAGAGCTGTGGGCTCTGGGGCAGTGCGTAGAACGCACCCGGCTCCTTGCGACTGGGCACGACGAAGTCGCGCGCCCCTTCCGGCGTGCTGGCCATCAGCATCGGGGTCTCGATCTCCACGAACCCCTGAGACTCCATGGCCCCGCGGATGGCGCTGTTCACCTGGGCCCGGATGCGGAGGTTCCGCTGCATCCGGGGCTTGCGCAGGTCCACATAGCGATGACGCAGGCGAATCGTCTCGTCGACCTCGGTGCGCTCGTGCAGCGGGAACGGCGGCGGCTCGGCCTCGGCCAGCACCTCCACTCGGCAGTCCTTCACCTCCACCTCGCCGGTGGCGAGGTCGGCGTTGACGGCTCCCTCCAGCCGGCGCTGCACGGTGCCGGTGACGCGCAACACGTACTCGCTGCGCAGATCTCGTCCGCCGTCGACGACGCACTGCACGATGCCCGTGTGATCGCGCAGATCCACGAAAGCCAGGTGCTCACTGTGCTCCCGGCGCCGGTCGACCCAGCCACACAGGGACACCTCGCGGCCGACATCGGCGATCCGCAGCGTGCCGCAGTGGTCGGTGCGCATCGACGTGGCGTCGGAAAGGGGTTTATCGGTCACGGTTCTCCGTTCGTCGCTGGGCGAGCCAGCAGTCGTTCGACGAGCGCCCGACGCTCGATGGTGGTCTGGCCCTGGTCGCCACGGAGGTCGCGCAGGGTGACGACACCCTGCGCCAGTTCCTCATCGCCGATGAGCACGGCCCAGGCGGCGCCCGAACGGTCGGCCAGCTTCATCTGGGCCTTCATCGAGCGCTGATCGAACCCCCGGTCGGCGCGGATGCCGTGCTGGCGGAGCTGGTCGGCCAGAGCCGACGCCTCGGCTCCTCCGGTGACGTCGACGACGAACACCTGGGGGCTGTTGTCGGGAGCGGTGAAGGCACCCTCGGCGTCGCAGGCGAGCAGCATGCGCTCGACGCCGAGGGCGAAACCCACGCCAGGGGTGGGTGGACCGCCCAGCTGCTCGGCCAGACCGTCGTACCGGCCTCCGCCGCCAATGGCGTTCTGGGCACTGTCGAGCGCGTCGGCGGCGAACTCGAACGTGGTGCGCTGGTAGTAGTCGAGCCCTCGCACCAGTCGGGGCGACAGCCGATAGGGGATGGCCAACGCCTCGAGCCCCTGGGTGACCGCCTCGAAGTGAGCCGCAACCTCGTCGGTGAGGTGGTCGGCCATCGAGGGTGCCGCGTCGATGATCTCCTGGTCGGGGGGGCGCTTGGAATCGAGCACCCGCAGCGGGTTGACCTCGAGCGTGGCCCGGCTCTGCTCGGTGAGATCGGCGGACCGTTCATGCAGATAGGAGGAGAGCGCCTCGAGATACGCCGGTCGGCACGTCGGATCGCCCAGGCTGTTCATCAGCAGCGATACCCGGGTCAGCCCGATGGCTTCGTAGAAACGCCAGGCCAACGCGATGATCTCGACGTCGGCATGGGGATCGTCGGTACCCAGGATCTCGGCCCCCACCTGGGTGAACTGCCGGTAGCGGCCGGCCTGGGGCTTCTCGTAGCGGAACTGTGGGCCCTCGTACCACGCTCGCCAGGGCGTGGGCGGGCGGTGCTGGACGAAGGCGCGAACCACCGAGGCGGTGAGCTCGGGCCGCAACGCCAGCCGGCGACCGTCCTTGTCCTCGAAGGCGTACATCTCCTTGCTGACCAACTCGGTGGCCTCACCGATCCGCTCGAAGACACCCAGCTCCTCGAAGATCGGGGTGACGACCTGACCGAATCCGGCCCCGATGGCGCGTTCGGCGAAGCAGGCGATCAACGCCCGCTGACGTTCGGACTCGGGTGCGAGGACATCTCGGGTGCCCTTGGGCGCCTGGAAGAGGGGGGTGGCCACAGCCAGCCAGGCTACCGGTGGCCGATTGGCGTCCCGTGGCCAATTCCCGGCGGCCCTCGACCGGTGCACCCATCGGATTCGTGCTCTCTGCGCTCCCGCACGCCCACGAGCGGTGATGGCACGTTCACGAGAGCTCGGCATCACCAGTCGGCGAGGGGTGAGGCGATCGAGGTGGGCGCGGACAGCGGCGCACAGGGGTTCGGTACGCTGAGCCGATGCAAGGGGCCCGCGGGCGGCGGACATCGCCGATGGCGATTCGAGCTCGGGTCCTCGCCCACCCGTTGGTACTGGCGCTGCTCGGCCTCTGGGCGGTCAACGACCAGTTGCTCAAGGAGCTGGCACCCGGGCCGGTCACGGGGAAGCTGTCCGACATCGCCGGCCTCGTCGTGTTCCCGCTGCTGGTAGGCACCCTCTGGCCCGGCCCCCATCCCTGGCGGCTCGGTGCGGCGAGCACGGCCATCGGCTTCGCCGCGGTCAACCTGTCGCCGTTCGTGGCCACCTCGGCCGACGACCTGCTGAGTGCACTCGTCGGACCGAGCACACTCACGCCCGACCCCACCGATCTCGTGTTTCTACCCTGCGTGCTGGTGGCCCTCGGCGTGGCCCGTCGACCGCCGAGCCGGCGATGGGCGTCCGGGGTGGGCCGGCTGGCGTTGGTGGCCGGCCTGGCCACGACCGTCGCCACCAGCCGCATCGACGAGGGCACGCCGCACGTGCTCGGCGTCGAGGGCGCCACCAACGGCGTGGCCATCGGCATCAGTCCCCTGCGCGATGACGTGGAGCCACCGGGTTGCACCGATGTCTGGACCAGCGCCGACGGCCGACAGTGGGTGCGTCAACCCGCCCGCAGCAACTGCCCGCGAGAACCCCGGCGGCCCGCCACTCCCCCGCCGCCGGTCAGCGCCCACCGGGCGTGCATGGCCGACGGCCTGCGGTGCTTTCGCACCAGCGATCTGGTGGTGCAACGTTCTCTCGACGGCGGGGACACCTGGGTCGCCGCCTGGCGCTGGCCCACCGACCGTGCCCGCTTCGACGGCCGCTGGTGTCCGCTCGGGTGCGCCTACGAGAACCGCGGACCTCACGCCATCGCCGTCGCCACGTTGAGCCGGGTCGAAACGGTGGTGGTGGCGATGGGCCACGAGGGCGTGCTGCTCTCGACCGATGGAGTCGTCTGGGAGCCCGTGGCGCCCGGCCCCACCGGCGACGCGACCTCGCTCACCGGTGAGGGGCCCCTCTTCCCCGAGCACGTGGTCGTCGTGGCCCTTGCCGGCGTCCTGTTGGCGGCCACCCTGCAACTCGGCCGGCTCCCCGAAGCGCTACGTCGCCGACTCCCGCCCGATCATCCCGCCCGACGTCGACATCGGTGGTGGTTGGCCGGGTGGGCGCTGGCGGTGCTCACGGCGGCGGTGATCGGCGGGGGCGCCGCCTTCTGGCGATTCAGCGAGGGCACGATCTGGCACTGGCACGACGCCTTGCGCACCACGCTGTTCGTGCTGGCGATCACGGCCGTCGTCGGGCTGGGTGTCGCCTACCTCGGCCGCCGGGCCACGATGCGCCTGCTCCGGTCCTAGGCAGCGCCTGCCTCACGACGCCGACGCACCACCTCATCGAGATGTCCGCTCGGGTCGAGCAGCTTGGGCCGAACCTCGGTGATCGAGGGCCGCCGCGGCGGCTCGCTGAACCCGAACCGACACGGCGGGTCCACGGGCGCCATCTGGCCCAGCGGCATGCCGTCGATCATCGCCACCGCCGAGACCAGCGGCGCCCACCACCGGGCCTGGTACCACTCCCGCACGCCCGTGGGTGATGTCCCGTAGGTCTCCACGCCCATCACCCGCCGGCCGATGGGCGCCTCGATCCGTCGGGTGAAGGCCCGTGGCCGTGGTCCCAACACCGGACTCCTCCGACCCGATTGCACGGCCACGGCCCGATCGGGGAGCGTGACCGACAGCGCCCGGGTCCGGCGATCCACCTCCAGCGGTCCCACGACGCAGCGGTCGAAGCCGTACACGGCGCTGATGAAGTCGACCGATCCTTCCGATTCGGCGAACAAGACCCGCTCGCCACCGGGGTGGGCCCACATCACGTCGACGAATGCGCCGATGGGCGAATCGTCCCAGTGGCCGATGACGACCCGGTGCCCCGATGCGAAGCCGACACCGACGATCCGGCCACGGAGAGTGAGGATCATGCGTCGTCGGTGGCGCACGGCCGGTCGGTCCTGGTCACCGGGCGAGCGTACCGTGTACCGCTCTCAGGCCGTGAAGCCCTCGCGGTATCCTCGGTCGATGCGCCGACCACGGCCGCTGGCCGTGACGGTCATCGCCCTTCTCGCTCTCGCCGGCTGTGGCTCGACGACCACCGATGGCGGCCAGAGTGCCTCGACCGCGCCCGCCACGACGGACCGCCCTCCGAGCCTCGACCAGCTCGTGACCGAGATTCCCTCGGCCGAGCTACGCACACTCGTCGGTGAAGCGGCCGGTCACGCCACCGATGCCGGGAGCTGCGTTGACACCGCATCGTGGATCGCGTCGGCCACCGCAGCGGCCGACCTCCTGAGAACGGCCGCCGCCGCCGTCGAGGCCGATCCCGACCCGTTGGGTGAGTGGCGCTACTCCGAGTCGGCCCAGCGCTTGGCCGACTCCATTCAGGAGCAACTCGTCGACGTGCCCTCGTGCCCTGGAGAGGTTGTCGACGACGTGCTGGCCGTGTCCGGGGAGGTGAGCGGCAGCATCGATGCGTTCCGAACAGCCACCACCCCCGGGCTACTCGGCATCGCCAGTGGATTCTGGCTGAACTTCGACTACCTGGGTCACACCATCGAAGCGCTGCGTCTGTCCGAAGCCGGGACACCCGTCGATGTGGTGCTCATCGGTGACTCGACGGTGAAGCGAGGATTCGACCCGCTGACCCTCAGCGACGCCACCGCACAGACGGTCTTGAACGCGTCCACCGATGGACAGCTGCCCACGATGTCGGGCCCGTGGCTCGACGAACTGACCGAGGTCGGGGTCCAGGCCGAAACGGTGGTGATCGGAGTCACCTCGTGGGGCGCCATCGTGCCGTGCGACGATGCCCGGACGACCCTGCTCACCGCCTACGACGACAGCCGGGCCCGGGCCTTCGCCGGACTGGCCGACTGGTCTGGGGTCCCCGATGCCGTCCGCACCATCGGCGAGCCCGAGACGGCCTACACCAGCCCCCTCCTGGACCGGTACCGCCGTTCGCACCCCGACGGTGGCCAGGGCCAGTTCCAGGACGCCGATGCGCTCCATGCCGACGCCGTCCAGGCCCAGGTCGCCTACCACACGCGCCTGTTCGCCGACCCCCGAGTGTGCGAGGACGCGGCATCGAGCTTCGAGACCGAGGTCACCGACCTGGTTGCCGCCGGCGAGCGCGTGATCATCGTCGCCATGCCGGTCAGCGAGGCCATGGCCGCGCTCCATCCTGACCGACGGGCCGGACACGATGCCTTGTTCGAGCGGTACCGCGAGACGGCCGACGCGGCCGGCGCCGAGTTCCTCGACCTGTCGACGGCCTTGAGCGAGGACCAGTTCCGGGATCCGGCCCATCCGGGTCCGGACGGACGGCGCGTCCTCACCGACGCGCTGGTGGCGGTACTCGGTTGATCAGGCGCCCTTGCCGGGGATCACCCGGTAGGCGTCGTACACATGGTCGAGATCCCGGACCTCTGACAGCACCCGCTGGAGCTGGCTCACGTCACCCAATTCCAGCTCGAATCGCATTCGGGTCACCCGATCACCGCCGGTCTGGCTCTCGGCGGCGAGGATGTTGAGGCGGTTGTCGCTCAGCACCCGGGTGATGTCGGCCAGCAGCCGCGACCGATCCAGGGCCTTGATCTCGATGGCCGTGAGGAACTGACCCGCGTGGTCCTCGATCCACTCGACGTCGATCAAGCGGTCGGCATGGCCTGACGCCAATTCCTGCGCATTGGCGCAATCGGTGCGATGGACCGAGACCCCACGGCCTCGGGTGACGAAGCCCATGATGAGATCGGGGGGCACCGGCGTGCAGCACTTGGACAGCCGCACCATGACATCGTCGAGTCCTTCGACGTGGACGCCGGTACCGCCCGGGGCCAGACGTCGCCGGCGGCCGATGGGCTGGGCCAGGTTCTCCTCGCGGTCGGGCAGCGTCGTCCGCAGGGCCCGCTCGACCCGTCCGGCCACCTGCTTGGCCGACACGTGCGACTCGCCCACGGCGGCGAACAGCGAGTCCAGATCGACGTAGTTCATGGCGTCGCTGACCTCGGCCAGCACCTCACCCCGCAGGATCTTGTGCACCGGCAACCCCGTGGACCGCAGGGCATCGACCAGCTTGTCGCGCCCCTCGTCGATGGTGTCGACCCGGCGCTCCCGGCTGTGCCATTGCTTGATCTTGTTGGCTGCCCGCTGCGTGGCCACGAACTGGAGCCAGTCGAGTGACGGCCCGGCATTGGCGACGTTCGAGGTGCTGATCTCGACGGTGTCCCCGGACTCGAGCTTGGTGTCGAGCGGCACCAGGCGGCCGTTGACCTTCGCCCCGGTGCACTGGTGGCCGACCTCGGTGTGCACCGCATAGGCGAAATCGACCGCCGTGGCCCCTTCGGGCAGCGCCTTGGCCAGGCCCTTGGGGGTGAAGACGAAGACCTCGTCGTCCTGTTCGAGGTCGACCTTCAGCGTGGCCATGAAGGCCGACGGGTCCTCGGTCTCGTGCTGCCACTCGGCGATCCGGTTGAGCCAGGCCAGCTCCTCGCTGGGCGACTTCGCCTTGTAGTCCCAGTGCGCGGCGACACCGAACTCGGCCCGATTGTGCATCTCGGTGGTTCGGATCTGGACCTCGACGGGGCGACCCTGCGGTCCGATCACGGTGGTGTGCAGCGACTGGTAGAGGTTGAACTTGGGCATGGCGATGTAGTCCTTGAACCGGCCCTGCACCGGCTTCCACGTGGCGTGGATGCAGCCCAGCGCTGCGTAGCAGTCGCGGACGCTGTCGACGATGACCCGGATGCCCACGAGGTCGAAGATCTCGTCGAATTCCCGCCCCTTGACCTGCATCTTCTCGTAGATCGAGTAGAGGTGCTTCGGTCGACCAGTGACGTCGGCGCCGATGCCCAGCTCGGAGAGGCGGGTCTGCACGTCGCCGATGACCTGGGTGAGGAACAGGTCTCGCTCGGGATCACGGACCGAGATCATCTGATCGATCTCGGCGTAGCGCTTGGGGAACGATGCCGCGAACGCCAGATCCTCGAGTTGCTGGCGGACCTCACCCATGCCCAGCCGATGGGCCAGCGGCGCGTAGATCTCGAGCGTCTCCTGCGAGGTGCGCTCCTGCTTGAAGTCCGGAAGGGCGGCGATGGTGCGCATGTTGTGCAGCCGGTCGGCCAGCTTGATGATCAGCACCCGCAGGTCCTTGGCCACCGCCACCATCATCTTGCGGATGGTGGCTGCCTGCTGGTGCTCCTTGGTGTCGAACTTGACCCGATCGAGCTTGGTGACACCATCGACGATGGAGGCAACCTCGGCGCCCAGCTCGTCGCGCAACATCTCGAGGGTGACGGCGGTGTCCTCGACCGCATCGTGTACCAGCGCAGCCGAGACGGTGACGTCGTCGCCGCCCTGCTCGGCGACGATGGTGGCCACGGCCACCGGGTGGTGGATGTAGGGCTCGCCGGACTTGCGGACCTGACCCTCGTGGGCGTCGTTGGCGATGCGAAAAGCGCGCGAGATCCGGTCCACCGGCTCGGAAGGATGATGCGTCCGGTAGGTGTCGAGCAGGCCACGCAGGTCCGAGGAGAGCTCCTCGGCATTGCGGCGCCAGGGCAGGACCCTGCTCATCGTCGACACGTCAGCCGCTCCTCGTCATGGGTAGGACAACACCACGTCGACCGGGATCTCGCCCAGGGCCTGCCGCCCGCCCAACGGCGCGATCTCGAGCAGGAACGAGCAGCCCACCACCGTGGCCCCGGCCCGCTCGAGCAGCGCAATGGTGGCTCCTGCCGTTCCGCCGGTGGCGAGCACGTCGTCGACGATCAGCACCCGCTCACCGGCCTCGACGGCATCGATGTGCAGTTCGAGCGAGTCGGTGCCGTACTCCAGGTCATAGGAGATCTCGATGGTGTCGTACGGCAGCTTGCCCGGCTTGCGGACGGGCACGAAACCCGCACCGAGCGGGGCCGCCATCGGGGCCCCCAGGATGAAGCCGCGACTCTCGATGCCCACCACCAGGTCGACGTCGGACCACGGCGCCGCCATCTGCTCGGCCACGGCGGCCAGCGTGCCCGGCACCGACAGCATCGGCGTGATGTCGCGGAACATGACCCCCGGCTCGGGATAGTCGGGGATGTCACGGATGAGCGCCTTGAGATCGTCAGCGGTCGGCATGGTTCCACGGTACCGCCACCGGCTCGCGCCGGACGTCAGCGCCGTCGCTTCTTGCGCGGCCGGGGCGGTATGACGCCCGACCCCGGCGCCGGCCGGCCGCTCGACTCCGGTGCGGTGCCGGCCGTCGGCGTGGGTCGGCGTGGGGCCGCGCCCAGCACGGCGTCGTCGGCGCTCACCCGGCGGGTCTGGCCGGCCTCACCGCGGGCGGCCAGCTTCTCGCGGATCTGGACGTAGGCCGGCTCGCGCTCCTTGAGCCGGGCCACCACGTCGGAGGCGACGACCACCGATGAGTAGCCCCCCACCACCAGCCCGACCAGGAGGGCGATGCCGAACTCCTGGAGGGTGACGGCGCCCAGGATGAGCGAGCCGACGACCAGCATCGACAGCACCGGGAGCACCGAGGTGAACGTGGCGTTGATGGAACGGGCCATCGTCTGGTTGAGGGCCAGGTTCATGATCTCGGTGTAGGTGTAGCGGCCGGTCGGCCCGACCCGGCGGGCCAACTCCCGCACCTTGTCGTAGACCACCATGGTGTCGTACAGGGAGTAGCCCATGATGGTGAGGAAGGCGATCACGGTGGCCGGCGTGACCTCGAACTGGAACACCGCGTACACGCCCACCGAGATCACGATGTCGTGCACCACGGCGGCCAGGGCACCCACCGCCATCTTCCACTCGAGGCGGATCGAGATGTAGACGGCGATCAGGACGAAGAACACCAGCAGGGCCCGGACGGCCTTGTCGGTGATCTCGTCTCCCCACGTGGGCCCGACGGTGCTGACCGACACGTCCTCGGGGGGCACCCCCACGGCTTCGGCCAACGTGTCACGCAGGCCCAGAACGGCGGTGCGCTCGTCGATGTCGGTGCGGACCCGGATGGTGTCGGTGCCCACGGTCTGGATGCGGGCGTCGGCCGCGCCGGCGCCGGACAGCGCGTCACGGATGTCGCCCACATCGGCGTCGGCCCGCACTTCGAGGCTGGTACCACCCTCGAAGTCGATGCCCAGGTTGAGCCCACGGACCACCAGCGCTCCCACGCTCACCAGCACCAGGACGGCCGAGACCACCAGGGCCTTGCGCCAGAAGCGGGGGAAGTCGATGTGGGTGTCCCCCCGGTAGAGGTCGCCGAACAGGCTCATGGCGAAACCGACCCTTCCTCTTCGACCACGCGGGGTGGGATCCCGAACCGGCCCGGGTGCTCGTCGAACGACTTCGAGCGGGTGAGGGCCAGCACCGCCGGCCTCATGAAGAAGTAGGTGGCCACCAGATCGAGGACCACCGACAGCCCGAGGAAGAAGGCGAATCCCCGAACGCCACCGACGGTGAGCAGATACAACACCGCCGCACCGATCAGCGAGGCGATGTCGGCCCAGAAGATGGTGGAGAAGGCCACCGGGAAGGCCCGATCGACGGCAGATCTCGGCGTTCGGCCATTGCGGACATCTTCCCGCAGGTGCTCGAAGTAGACGATGTTGGAGTCGACCGACACACCCACCGACACGATGAGACCGGTGACCCCGGCCAGCGTGAGGGCCAGTCCCTGGGTGGCTCCGAGCCAGGAGATGATGGTCCACAGCAGGGCGAAGCTGACGCCCAGGCTGGCCATGGCGACCACGCCCAACAGCCGGTAGTAGCCGATGATGAACAGCGACACGAGCAGCAGTCCGACGATGCCGGAGATGATGCCGGCGTTCAGCGAATCCTCACCGATGGTGGCCGACACCTGCTGTGTGGTCTGGATCTCGAGCTCGACGGGCAGGGCGCCGAACCGCAGCACGAGGGCCAGATCCTTGGCCTCGCGCTCGCTGAAGTTGCCGGTGATCTGCACCTGACCGCCGAACTCGGTGGCGTTGACGCTCGGGGACGACTGGACCACCCCGTCGAGGGCGATGCCGATCCGACCCGAGGGACACGTGGGGGCCTGGCCGAAGCACTCCTGCGCGAGCTCGTCGAAGGGTGCCGCACCCTGGTCGCCGCCCCGCAGGACCACATCGACCCGCCAGGCGCCGACGTCGAGCCGGGCCGTGGCATCGTCGACGACGATGCCGGTGAACGCGGTGGGCCCCATGAGCACGGCCGCCGCGAGACCGGACTCGTCGGCCGCCTCGGGTAGCACCACCGAGTCACAGACCAGATCGTCCTCGGGCGACGTGTAGCCGGCGTCGTTGAGCGGGGCGAAGCCACCGTCGGACCGGATCGCAATCCCGGCCTCGGCTCGCGGCGCGAAATCGGCCAGACACCGTTCGGCGCTGCCCAGCGAGGCGGCTGGATCGGCTTCGGGTTCCACCGGCTCGGCGGCAACGGTGGTACTGGGGCTGACCGGCCCGACCGCGCCGGCCGTGGTGGTCGGTGCGTCGGTGCCCGGCGTGGTGGGTGCGGCCGTGGTCGTCGAAGCGGTGGGCCCGGTGGTCGTCGGAACGGTTCCCGTCTGGCCCAGGGGCGCACGGCGCGGTCGCGGCACGGGTGCGGCGTCGCCCTGGTCCGCGCCGGCAGGCGCCGTGGTCGCGGGGCCGGTGGTCTCGGGCGCGGTGGTGGTCTCGGGGGCAGCGGTGGTCGAGGCGGAGGCCTCGGCGGTGGTGGTCGGCCCCGCAGGCGCACTGGTGGTGGTGGCGGCTGCCTCCAACTCGGCCAATGCCGCCTGGCCCTCCTCTGTCACCGGCACCACACCCATGTCCTGGATGACCGGCCGGAACCGGAGCTCGGCTGTCTGGCCCACCAGCTCGATGGCCCTTTCCTGGTCGTCGATGCCGGGAATCGACACCAGGATGTCGGACCCCTGGCGCGAGATCTCGGGCTCGGCCACGCCGAGGGCGTCGATACGCCGACGCATGATGGCGATGGCCTCGTCGAGGGTGTCGTCGTCGACGTCTTCTGCGGGTTGGAGCACCACCGACACCCCACCCTGGAGATCGAGCCCCAGCAGCGGTTCGTTGCCGGCCACGAACGTGTAGACCAAACCGGCGACCGCGATGGCGACGATACCGATCAGCGATGTCAGCTGGCCGCGTGTCATGTCAGCTGATGGGGCCCTGGTTCTCGGCGGCCTCTTCTTCGTCCTCGGTGTCGTCGGTTTCCTCGTCGGCGCGGACCACGTGCTCGATGGCGTCGCGCGCCACCTTCAGCTCGATGCCCTCACCGATGTCCAGATAGGCAATGGCGCCGTCGAGCTCGACCACTGTGGCGTAGATGCCGGCCGAGGTCATGACCTCCTCACCCTCTTGGATGGAGTTCAGCAACTCCTGCTTCTTCTTCGCCTTGCGCTGCTGGGGAACGATGAGGATCGCGTAGAACACGGCGACCATCACCAGGAGAACAACGAGTTGCATGACGTGAATCCTCGATCACCGCCGGCTACGAGGTGGCAGGCTATCCCCTCAGACCCCTCGGGCGTTGTTCATCCCCAGATGGCGTGCACGTCATCGCGAAAGGCGTCGAATCGACCCTCGACGATGGCCGTGCGCAGGTCGTCGACGAACCCCAACAGCCACCACAGGTTGTGCAGCGTCAACAGGCGCGGTGCCGTGGGCTCCTTCACCTGCAACAGGTGACGCAGGTAGCCCTTCGACCACCGGGCGACGGGACCGTCGGGCCGATCCGGCTCGATCGGCTCGGTGCTGGTCGCGAACTCGGCCCGGGTGAGGTTCAACCGGCCGGTACTGGTGAGCAGCGTGCCGTGGCGGGCCAAGCGGGTGGGGAGCACGCAATCGAACATGTCGACCCCGTTGGCCACCGCTTCGACGATGCCGGCCGGGTCGCCCAGGCCCATGAAGTAGCGGGGCTGATCCGCTGGCAGCCGATCGGTGACCGCCGCCAGTGCGGGCAGCATCTGGTCTCGCTCCTCGCCGACCGACAGACCGCCGATGGCGTAGCCGTCGAAACCGATGTCGCCGATCTCGTCGGCCGAGCGACGACGCAGGTCGAGATCGACGCCACCCTGCACGATGCCGAACTGGCTCTGGTGGGTGACGGTGTCGCCGGCCAGGAAGGCCGGGCGCGCCCGGCGGGCCCAGGCCGTCGTGCGCTGGACCGCCGATTCGATGACACGTTCGGGTGCCGGCAGCGGCGGGCACACATCCAGCGCCATCTGTATGTCGGCCCCGAGCCGAGCCTGGATGTGCACGGCTCGTTCGGGGGTGAGGCGGTGGGCGCCGCCGTCGTAGACCGACTTGAACGTGGCGCCGTCGTCGTCGACGGTGGGCTCCAGGCTGAAGATCTGATAGCCGCCGGAATCGGTGAGCATGTGACCGTGCCAGTCGGACATGCCGTGCAGTCCGCCCAGCGCGGCCACGGTGTCGGCGCCGGGTCGCAGCATCAGGTGGTAGGTGTTGGCCAGCACCACCTGGACACCGAGCATCTCCAGGTCGGCCGACGAAAGGTGCTTGACCGCTCCCCGAGTGCCCACGGGCATGAAGCACGGGGTGGTGAAGCTCCCCCGGGCGGTGGTGACGGTGCCGGCCCGGGCGATCCCGTCGGCGGCCTGGAGGGTGAACGTGGCCTTCATGGTCGCCCCACCGTATCGGCCCACCCCGGACCGAATTTGCGTCGGTTGGTCGCGATCAGCGCGACGAACTCACGCCAGATCGGTTGACGGGGGGATCAGGCGGAGACGTTGAGTTGGCGCACCAACTGGAGGCCGACCAGATCGAGGGGGACGCCGGTGATGGTGTTCTGGTGCCGGTCGTCGGCCAGGACGATGCGGCCGTCGTGGAGGGTCTCGATGGTGTCGACCTCGAACCACCCCTCGGTGTTGACGTCCTTCTTGTTGATCACGTCGCCCTTCTGGACGTCGAGGATGCGGATGTGCACGGTCTGCACCGCAGATCTGGTCATGCCCAGCCATCGACGCCCCCTCAGCCGGACCTGATCCGAAATCACGATCCGAAATTGCGTGGGTTGGTGCAAGCCAGCGCGACAGACTCACGCCAGATGGGTCCGGGGGATGCCCTGATCAGTCAGTCGAGGGTGAAGGTGACGCCGGCGTGAGCCGGGAGCCGTTCCAGGAGCGCCTCCCCCATGGCACTGGCCGGGGTCCAGAAGCCGCCCTCCGCCGCCAGGTCGTCCTGGGCCAGGCACAGGGCGCTCTCCGCCAGCATCTTCGAGGTGGATCCGTAGCCGGGGTCGCGGTCTCCTCTCACTCGGCCCCAGAGGGACTTGGCGACATCGGTGGGATGCTCGCCCCGCAACCGGATGTCGAAGTAGCCCTTCTCCTGCTTCTGGCGGCTGGGGCCCTCGCCGGGTTGCGGCAGCCGACCGGACACGACCTGGCGCAACCAGCCCTGTCCCATACCGACGTTCATGGCCGCCGTTCCGGCACTGGTGGCCAAGGCCTTGGCCAGTCCCACCGGCCCGTCACCCATGAGCATGGCCTCGTCGTAGGAGAAGTCCGAACCGTAGGCGTAGTCGAGCAACGCGTTGGACCGCCGGACGACCTTGGTGTTGATGCCGGCCATCACGAAGGGCGCCACCCACTCGCCGAAGTCCTCGTCCTTGAACGGTGAGGCGCGCTCGGGCCTGTCCCGTCCCGACTGCTCGCCCTTGGGATTGAGCGAGTACGGCTCGTACATCGCCCGCTCGACGTCGGGGTCCTTCTCGGCCTCCTCCATCATGGTGAGCATGCTGGCGATGGTGCCGCCGCTGGCCGCGCCGCTGAAGCCGGCCACTCGGAACTGCACCTTGGAGCAGGGCACGCCGTGACGGTCCTGCATCTCACGCTGCATGAAGAAGGTCCCCAGGTCCGACGGGATGCAGTCGAAGCCGCAGGTGAACACCAGCCGGGCACCGCTCTCGCGGGCCGTGTCCTGGTGGGCCTCGATCATGCGTCGCATCCAGTGCACCTCGCCGGTGAGGTCGCAGTAGTCGGTGCCGTTGCGGGCGCAGGCGGCCACCAGGCCGGACCCGTAGCGGGCATACGGACCCACGGTGGAGCACACGACGCGTGCTCGGCTGGTGAGATCGTCGAGGAATTCCTCGTCGTCGCTGTCACCGACCAACAGGTCCAGGCCGTCGGCGGACGGACCGACCAGCTCGCCGATCTCGTGGCGCACCGTCGTCAGCTTGTCGGGGTTCCGTCCGCCCAGCGCCCAGCGCACCTCATCGTCGACGCCCACCCGGCGCAGCAACTGCTCGGCCGTCAAGTGCCCGGTGAACCCCGTCGCGCCCCACAACACGATGCCGTACTCACGATCGGTAGCCATGTGCAGTCCTCACTGTCGTCGATGGCCCAGTCTGGCCTGTCGTTGGTGGCCAGTCTCGCCGATGTCTCGGGCTGATCGCCGCGGTCTGCAGTCCCGGGGGGCACCAGGTCGCCGTGGGGCGGAGACACCGATGGAGAACACGGTCCGGCCGCCGGACGGCGAGCAGGTCGATCATCGTCGGGCTCGTTCGGTGTCACCTCGGCGCGACGACGACCGACCGTCATCGCGTCGAGCGATCAGCATGGCGTCGCCGAAGCTGAGAAATCGATAGCCCTCGGCCAGGGCCTCGGTGTAGAGGTCGCGCCATCGCGGCCCGATGAATGCCTCGATCATCACCAACAACGTCGACCGAGGCAGGTGGAAGTTGGTGAGCAGAACGTCGACCACGCGGAACTCGAAGCCGGGCCGGATGAACAGATCGGTGCGTGCCTCCAGCTCACCCAGTGCCGCCGCGCTCTCCAATGCTCGAAGCGTGGTGGTGCCGACGACCACCACCCGATCGGCGGCCCGACAGGCGTCCCATGTGGCCGGTGGCACCCGATAGCGCTCGGTGTGCATGTGGTGGTCGTCGAGGTCGTCGACCATCACCGGTCGGAACGTGTCGAGACCCACATCGAGCTCCACGGTGGCCACTTCGGCCCCGGCGGCCCGACACCGATCGAGCAACTCGGCGGTGAAGTGCAGCCCGGCGGTGGGGGCGGCGGCCGATCCCGGATGGTGGGCGAACACCGTCTGATAGCGGTCGGGATCATCGAGCGAACGGGTGATGTAGGGCGGCAGCGGCATCTCGCCATGCACGGCCAGCACCTCGTCGATCGAGGCACCCTCCCACTCGAGCCGCACCAGGCGGGTACCGTCGGGGCGAGCCTGGCCGACCGTGACCTCGAGCCGGGGCCCCGGGGCTTCGGCACCCACACCGAGCACCGTACCCACCGTCACTCGGCGGCTGGGGCGCACCAACGCCACCCAGTGGTCTCCCATCGGCTCGAGCAGCAGCACCTCGACCGCTCCCCCGCTGGGCTTGCGTAGTCGCAGCCGCGCCGGCCGGACACGGGTGTCGTTCACCACCAACAGGTCGCCCGTGCCGACCAAATCGGGCAGGTCCCGCACGTGACGGTGCTGCGCCTGCCCGTCGGTGTCGACCAGCAGCCGGGCATCATCGCGCCGGTCCAGAGGCTGCTGGGCGATGGCGTGCTCGGGCAGTTCGTAGTCGAACTGGTCGATGCGCACGGGCTATTCGTCGAACAGCCCGGGAAGCACCTGGTCGTCGACGGTGGTGACCGGCGGGTCGAGCCCGAGGTGCTCCCATGCGGCCACGGTGGCCACCCGTCCCTTGGGGGTGCGCATCAGCAGGCCCTGCTGGATGAGGAACGGCTCGTAGACGTCTTCGACGGTCTCGGTGGGCTCACTGACGCTGATGGCCAACGTCTTGAGACCCACCGGCCCCCCGGCGAATCGCTCGCACAGTGAGCTGAGCAGTGACCGCGAGGGCTTGTCGAGCCCCCGGTCGTCGACACCGAAGAAGGCCAGGCCTTCGTGGGCGATGGCCAGGTCGATGATGCCGTCGCGCTCCACCTCGGCGAAATCGCGAACCTGACGCAGCAGACGATTGGCGATACGAGGCGTGCCCCTCGAGCGCCGGGCGATCTCGGCGGCTCCGTCGCTGTCGATGTCGACCTCGAGGATCACCGCCGCCCGCCGCACGATCTGGGCCAGCTCGTCGGGCTGGTAGTAGTCGAGACGGACATCGAGCCCGAAACGGTCCCGGAGCGGGCCGGTGATGAGACCGGTGCGGGTGGTGGCGCCGACCAAGGTGAAGGGGGCGACCGGCAGCCGGATGGATCGGGCGGCCGGACCCTTGCCCAACACGATGTCGAGCTGGAAGTCCTCCATGGCCGGGTAGAGCACCTCCTCGACGGCCCGAGACAGACGATGGATCTCGTCGATGAACAGCACATCGCCGGTCTCCAGTTGGTTGAGGATGGAGGCCAGGTCACCGGCCCGTTCGAGTGCTGGGCCCGACGTGACCAGCACGGCGGCCTGCATCTCGGTGGCCACGATGTGGGCCAACGTGGTCTTGCCCAGCCCGGGTGGGCCGGAGAACAACAGGTGGTCGGCGGCAGCGCCGCGGGCTCGGGCCGCCTTCAGCATGACCCCGAGCTTGGCCTTGAGGTCCTCCTGGCCGACGAAGTCGGCCAGGCTCCGGGGTCGGAGGCCGGGCTCGTCGACGACCTCGTCGACGACCTCGGGCGGGGTGGCTTCGGGTTCGAGGATCTGCTCGCGGGCCATGGCTAGCGCGGCACCGCCAGTCGCCTGAGGGCGTCGGAGATGAGCTCGGCCGGGTCACCATCGCCGGGCAGATCGGCCACGACGGCCCGGATCTCATCGGGGCTGTACCCCAGTCCGATCAGCGCCTCGCGGACATCGTGCAACACCGAACCCCCATTGCCGGCCGACGCGACTGTGTCGAGACTGCGCAGATCGACGTCGGGCAGATCGAGCTTGGACTTGAGCTCGACGAGCAGGCGCTGCGCGGTCTTCTTGCCCACACCTGGCACCAGACAGAGGGCATCGACATCGTCGTTGGCCAGCACCCGACGCAGCTCGACGGGCGGATGGGCGTCGAGGATGTCGAGGGCCAGCTTGGGACCGATGCCATGTGTGCTCAGCAGGATCTCGAAGGCACCGCGCTCGTCTCGGCTGGGAAACCCGTACAGCGCCTGTTCGGTCTCGCGGATGTGGTGGTGCACGTACAGGAAGGCCTCGTCGCCCAGGTCGCCCAGCGCGATGGAGGTAGCCGCGGTGACCGTGACGCGGTAGCCGACCCCCGCGCACTCGACCAACACCTCGCCGGTGGGATCACGATCGATGAGCCGACCCCGGAGTGAACCGATCATGACCGACCCCGACCGGCCACCGCGGCGAGGGTGGGGGCCTGGGCCAGATGGCACAGGGCAACGGCCAGCGCGTCGGCCACATCGACGGGTCGCAGCGGCTGGCCGATCTCGAGCAGTGCCTGCACCATGCGCTCCATCTGGTCCTTGGTGGCGCCGCCGTATCCGGCCACCGCCATCTTGATCTCGTTAGGCGAGTATTCGATCACATCACATCCAGCGGCGGCGGCTTCGGCCATCACGATGCCGCTGGCCTGGCCCACGCCCATCGCGGTCCGCACGTTGACCTGGAACAGCACTCGTTCGATGGCCACCACATCGGGACGGTGCTCGATGATGAGCGACCGCACCTCGGCCTGCAGCTCGGCCAGGCGCCGAGGAACGGGGTGCTCGGGCGCGGTGGTGATGACGCCGGCGACGACCGGTCGGGGCCGGCGGGATCGCTGCTCGACGCACCCGTAGCCACAGCGCGACAAACCGGGGTCGATGCCGAGAACGAACACGTGTACGACTCTACCGCTGCGTCGGGCCACTAGCGTGGAACCCCATGGCCGAGGAGCACACCGACGTCACCGATCACCGGCCGTCCCTCGTCCGGCGGCTTCGGGTCGGCCTGTCCAGCCGTGGCGGCAAGGCGCTGCTGGTGGGGCTCACGCTCGTCGTGGTGGTGCTGGTGGTGGCCTCGTTCCCGCTGTACATCGACCCCGATGTCGATGAACCCCGAGCGGTCGACGCCGTGGCCGTGCTGGCCGGAGGCGGCAATCGCGAAGACCCCGGTGTGAGCCTGGTCGAGCAGGGGTTCGCCGACGTGATCGTCTTCTCCGACCCGGGGCGTGGGTCGCTGCAGTTCACCGCCAACCAGTACTGCAACTCGCGCAACGCCCTGCGGGTTCCCCGCCACGTCGAACAGATCTGCTTCGACCCCTCGCCCGGCACCACCCAGGGCGAAGTGCGTCAGCTCGCCGAGCTGGCCACGGAGCGTAATTGGACCAGCCTGATGGTGGTGGCCTCCACCGACCAGGTGACTCGGGCCCGCCGCCTGCTGAAACGCTGTTGGGGTGGCGAGGTCGTGATGGTCGGCGTCGACCACGACCAGGCCATGCCCATCCGCGTGGCCTACGAGTGGGGAGCCGCCCTCAAGTCGTACACCATCAGTCGCGGCTGCTGAACGCCACCGACGCCTTACCGCAGCCTTCCTACAGCCGCGCCGGGTCGCTGCCGATGGAACCAGGTGTCCTCATCCGGTGAACTCACCGTGGCCGTTCGCCACGTCCATCGACGCTTCGGCGACGTCCAGGCCCTCGATGACCTGACGCTCGAGGTCCCGACCGGCAAGATCACGGTCCTGCTCGGGCCCAACGGGGCAGGCAAGACCACGGCCATCCGGGTGGTGACCGGCGCGTTGGCGCCCGACGCCGGCACGGTCAGCGTGTTCGGGCTGGATCCCGCGGTCGACGGCGAAGAGGTCAGACGCCGTTGTGGCGTGGTATCGGCCAAGCCCTCGCTTTACGACCGCCTCTCCGGATGGGACAACCTGGACTACGCCGCCGCGCTGTACGGCGTGGACGACGAACGACGGTCCGTGATCGCCGATGCCGCCGCCCGCTTCGGGATCGAGCAGGCCCTCGACCAACAGGTCGGCGGCTACTCCACCGGCATGAAGACCCGCCTGGCCCTGGCCCGATCGGTGTTGCACCGACCGGAGCTGCTGCTGTTCGACGAACCCACCTCGGGCCTCGACCCCGAGTCGTCGGCCGCCGTGCTGGCGCTCATCCGGGAGATGACGGCCGAAGGGTCGACGGTGGTGATGTGCACCCATCACCTGGTCGAGGCCGAGGGACTGTCGGACCGCATCGTCGTCCTGGACGGCGGACACGACCTGGTCGCGGGCGCTCCCGCCGATCTGGTTCGCCGGTACTGGCCCACGCCGCAGCTGTTCGTCGACGCCGAGGATCCGCGCCAGCTCGCCCGAGTGACCGACATCGCCGGGGTGATCGACTTCCGGCCCGATCCCCGTCCCACGGTGGTGCTGGAGAGCCTCACGGTGGTTCCCGACGTGATCGCCGGCCTCAGTGCGGCCGGCGTGCGGCTCACCCGGGCCGAGCCGCACGAACCCTC
>Ga0224505_10000434_pt1 | contig 28919 bp, 29 predicted proteins | sample SF_Jan12_sed_USG_FD_169102 | JGI IMG/M metagenome (GOLD analysis project Ga0224505, IMG submission 169102) | Sediment microbial communities from San Francisco Bay, California, United States - SF_Jan12_sed_USGS_4_1 | ecosystem: Environmental > Aquatic > Marine > Sediment | place: USA: California... | reverse complement strand
CGGGTAAGGGGGGAATGGAGTTTTTACGGGAAGTTCGGAATCAGGGCTATCATATGCCGGTGGTCGTCATGACGGCCTATGGAGGTGTGGATGCGGCGGTCGAGGCGCTCAAATACGGGGCAACCGATTTTCTTCAAAAGCCTTTCCCCCTTGATCGGCTCGAAAAACTGATTGAGCAGTTGAAAGAGGATCAGCCCGATCCCGTGCTGGATGTCCGTCGTGTGCAGGAGAAGCTCTGTCGTGAGGAACCTCGAGAGGGTTTCCTGACGAGAGATCCGAAAGTGCAGCAAACCATCAAAATGTTGGAATTGGTCGCGAGCAGCCCGGCGACTATTTTGATTCAAGGAGAAAGCGGGACGGGAAAAGAAGTTCTGGCCCGGCATATCCATCGTCATAGTCCCAGAGCCCATCAACCCTTTGTGGCCATCAATTGTGCAGCCTTGCCGGAGGGGTTGTTGGAAAGTGAATTATTCGGATACGAGAAAGGGGCGTTTACCGGTGCGCTTGCGCGACGGTGCGGCAAGTTTGAATTAGCCCACCAGGGAACGTTGTTATTGGATGAAATCGGGGAAATGAGTTTGGGGTTACAAGCCAAGTTGCTCAGAGTCCTTCAAGAACGGGAAGTGGATCGTCTCGGTTCCCGGCAGCCGGTTCATGTGGATGTGCGGGTGATTGCGACGACCAATCGCAATCTTGCGCAGGAAGTCCAGGCTGGGCGGTTTCGTGAGGATGTGTATTACCGGCTGAGTGTGATGCCGTTTACCATCCCTCCGTTGCGGGAACGTCCGGAAGATATTCAATTATTAGCGGACTATTTTGCCAATCGTTCATTGCGCCGCAATCGGCGCACTCCATGCGGGATTACACCAGAGGCAATGGCCCACTTAAAAAGCCGGCCGTGGCGAGGAAACGTGCGGGAACTGGAAAATGTGATTGAACGGGGAGTGTTATTAGCCGGCAATGGGCCGTTGACGGTTGAGCACTTTCAGTTTGAGGAGCCAATGCTGGCCGCCAATCATACCAGTGCCCCCAGCGGGACCATTTGGGAGATGGAACGGGAACTCATTTTGAAGACCCTTGAGCGTCATGATGGCAATCGGACGCATGCCGCCCGGACACTGGGAATCAGCATTCGTACCTTACGCAATAAATTACGGGAATATCGACAGTTAAACGGGGGGCTTTCGTTAGGCATCTAAGAGGAGTGGACACGGGGATACCCGAATAACTGCTCCTGCCACAAGCGATGGATGCAGAGAACCAGGGGGAAATTTTTTCCCTAGAGGGAAAAAGATTCCGTTCAGTCACAAAAGATACCAGGGCAGCCATGCCCCAAGAGGTCGTGAGGAGTCGGGAGTGAGATGGAGGAGCAAGACATGAGGCGCGAAGCGTGAAGATTTGTTTTGATCTCCTTACTGTTCACTCCTCGCTTTTGACTTCTGGCATTGCTGTTGCTGGTTTGATGATCGACCTCATGAACATTGCAAGCAGGGAAAAGAGCATTCTGGTGAGGAACCAACCTCACAAGGGAACAAGAGAGGAGGGAACGTCATGATGATTACCCCTTGGGACGAAGGCACGCGACCCTTTGAGCGGTCTCTGGATGTGCGGAGCGGCATTCATGAAACCATTGCTTCAAACATGGCCAACGAAGAAACGCCAGGATACAAGGCCAGGATCCTGCCTTTTCAGGAGACGTTCAATGCGGTTCTTCGAGGGGAGGGACCATTAGATCCGGTCGTCACCAATCCGCGCCATTTGCGTGTTGGTTCAGAGGACAATCGGGTGTTTCAACATACCATGAAGCAGGATGCTGGGGCCGGGTTGGACGAGAATACGGTCAATTTGGAAAAAGAAATGACTCTGATGGCGGAAAATACGCTGATGTACATGGCGGTGGCTAAATTTTTAAAAGGTCGATTTGACGGGTGGAACGCGGCCATCGACGGAGGACGTGGTGGTTGATCGCCACTGCGGGGAAAACCGGAACCTTTCCGGTCGCATAGCCACAATAGATTGAGAGAAAAGAAATCCTGTCGGGCATGACGTATCATGAACAATCCGAGAAGAGTTTCGGAAGAAGGAGGTCTCGATGAATATTGATAGGGTATTTGCCGTCGTAGGGTCCGCCTTAGATTCACAACGGCAGCGGCTGAATATCATTGCCAGCAATCTGGCCAATGCGGAATCCACCCGCTCGCCGGATGGGGGACCGTACATCCGGCGGGATGTCGTCTTCCAAGCCTCAGCTCCCGGGCAACAGTTTTCGAATGTGTTTGCCAGTGCCTTTGGAGACCCTTCGGAACCTTCAGGAGTCCGTGTGACGGATATTATTCAAGATGAGCGACCCTTGCGAACGGTGTACGATCCCGATCATCCCGATGCGGATGAGCAAGGGTACCTGCATCTTCCCAACGTCAATCCAATCGAAGAAATGGTCAATCTTATGTCTGCAACCCGTGCCTATGAGGCCAATTTAGCGGTGATGGAAACCGGCAAGACCATGACCCTCCGTGCATTAGAAATGGGTCGGTAGTGTGTCGCAATCTTGAAGGAAGGGGAAATACTTTATGGATCATGTAACGCTTAAAGGCATTGAGGGTATTCCTGAGCCGTTTGGAGTCACTCCGCTCAAGGGAACCTCCAAACAGGGACCAGGATTTGGCGATCTCTTAAAACAAGCGGTGGAATCCGTCAATGCGATGCAGCATGAGGCCGGGCGTTTACAAGAAGGCGTGGCCAATGGAGAAAATGTCAATATTCATCAAGCGGTCATCGCCGGTGAAAAAGCCGGGTTGTCCTTTAAACTTTTGATGCAAGTCAGAAATAAAATGCTTGACGCGTATCAGGAAATTATGCGGATGCAGGTGTAAGCGATGATCGAGAGGAAAGCAGAGAATATCCCGGAGTGTGGACTGGGGAGCATGATCACCCTCGTTGTTCGTAAGAATTGAGTGAGAGCGGTACATCTATGGCGACATTGACTGAAAGTCTCCTCAGTAACTTCCAAGCGTTAACCTTGGCTCAGCGGATTGGAGTGGTCGTGGTGATGGCATTAGCTATTGCGACGATTCCGATGTTGATGATGATGGGGAAGGAGCCGGAATTGGTGGTCCTCTTCTCTCAGCTCAATCCCGATGATACGCGATCGATAGCTCAGGAGCTGGGGAAACAAGGCGCGGTGTATGAGGTGGGCGAAGGCGGGAATACCATTAAGGTTCCAGCCGAACGCGTCCATGAGTTGCGCTTGCAAATGGCTTCGTTAGGCCTTCCGGAATCGGCTGGGGTGGGGTTTGAAATTTTTGACCGAACCGGCTTGGGTGTCACGCCTTTTACCCAGCAAATGAATTATCGGCGGGCACTTCAAGGGGAGTTGGCCCGCACCATCAGTCAACTGTCTCAAGTGGAGCGGGTACGGGTGCATTTGGTGATTCCCGAGAAGCGCCTGTTCGCCACAGAACAAAAACCGGCCCAGGCCGCGGTGGTCTTGACCCTTAAACGCGGGACTCCCCTGGGAGGAACACAGGTCCAGGGGATCGTGCATTTAGTGGCCAGTAGTGTGGAAGGCTTAGAGCCCAGCCAGGTGACGGTCGTGGACAATCATGGCCAGGTGCTCAGTCAAAACTCTGCAGATGGTGATGCCCAACTGACGGCTTCCCAAATTGAAACGCAACGCCGGGTGGAACGGGATCTGGAACAACGGGTCCAAACCATGCTGGATCAGGTCTTGGGCCGGGAGAAATCGGTCGTACGGGTGACCGCGCCCTTGGAGTTTCGTCAGGTGGAAATAACCGAGGAAAGCTTTGATCCCAACAGTCAGGTGGTGCGAAGCGAAAACCGGAGTCAGGAAAAAGTGGTGGAATCCGGCGCACCCCTCGGCGTGCCGGGTGTGCGAACAAATGTTCCGAATGAATTAAAGGCTTCAGAAGGCGGTCGGCCGAAAGAAGCCAAACGAAAAAATGAAACATTGAATTATGAAGTCAATCGAAAGGTGAGCAAAATTATTGAACCCACCGGTGCGATTAAACGCTTGAGTGTGGCCGTATTAGTGGATGGAACCTATGAGGCCGCTCAAGGCGCCGAAGGTCAAACGGAGGGAAATTCGTCCGAGAAGAAATATGTTGCACGGCCTGAACAGGAAATCCAAAACCTCGTGCAAATCGTGAAAAAGGCCGTTGGCTTCTCTGAAGAGCGTGGGGATCAGATCGAAGTCATCAATGTGGCATTTGAATCTCCCACCATACTAGATGGGGAGGATGGTGTGACCGCAGGAGTGCAGTCGTTCCTGGCCGCCTGGGGTGGATTTCTCAAACCGGTGCTGTTTTTCATTCTTGGGGTCTTGGTGTTGTGGTTTGTTGTGAGACCCATGGCGCTGAATCTCAGTAAGCCCGCAGCTGAACCGGTGCTATTGCCACAGAAAGGGTTGCCAGCCACAGTGACGGAGTATGAAGCGCACATCAGCGAAACCCCCCAAGAGCAAGCTATTAAACTGGCTGCAGACAATCCGGCTTCCGCAGCCCAAGTCATTCGGACCTGGATTAAAGAAGAACAAGCAGAAAAGGTCTAATCCGTGAACAGTCAATTATCCGGATATGAAAAGGCAGCCATTTTGTTGCTGGCCATCGGGGAAACCGCGGCTGTTGAGGTGTTGAAAGTTCTGGATCAAAAAGATATCCGGCAAATTGGCGCGTATTTAGGGGCTTTGGTCAATGTCGGTCAGGACGAGCATCGAATGGTGTTAAAGGAATTCCGTGAATTGGCCGGGACATCCGGACTTTCGGTAGAAGGCAAAACCTATCTCTCGAAAATCCTCAATGCGGCTCTGGGCAAGGACAAAGCCCGTCGAATTCTGAGTTCGTTGAATACGTCTGAGAATGCGGGGTTTGAAACGTTGAAATCTCTTGATGCCGCCTCCATTACGAATCTGTTGGCCTTCGAGCATCCACAAACGGGAGCCCTGATTCTGGCGAATTTAGAATCGGATCAAGCCGCTCAGATTTTATCCTTGCTTCCCCCGCATAAACGGGATGCCATCGTCTATCGGTTAGCCACGACGGAAGAAGTGTCGCCGAATATGTTAGATGAATTGAATCGGGTCCTCCAGGAAGAATTGCGTCTCGGGTCTTCCAAGAACGCGGTGGCCGTCGGTGGGACAGGTCTGGTGGCCGAAATCCTGAATTCCGTCAAACGAAATGTGGAAGGGGAAATCCTGACAGCGTTGGAATCCAAAGATCCGGATATCGCGGAAGAAATCCGTGGAAAGATGTTTGTGTTTGAAGATCTGGAAAATGTCGACGATCGTGGAATGCAGGAATTACTGCGTGAAGTGAGCAAAGAAGAATTGCTCCTGGCGTTGAAGCCGGTCGAAGGTCCGCTCCGCGACAAATTTTTCAGGAATATGTCCAGCCGAGCTGCTGAATCCCTCAAGGAGGATATGGAAACTCGAGGGCCGGTCAAACTCAGTGATGTGGAAGCCTCCCAACAGAATATTATCAAAACGGTTCAACGTTTGGCGGGTGAGGGCCGGGTGGCCATAGGAGGAAAGGGTGAGGAACAAATGGTCTAAGGTTCGCCGGCCCATGGAACACGATGAAATGGTCAAAAGTTTTCAGATGGTTGAATTCGTACAAGGGGGAGGGAAGGAACCTGCCGAGGAGGCCCCACCACATGACTGTGATGCACTGCAACGCGAAGCGTTTGAGCAGGGACGTCAGGCAGGCATCGAAGAAGGGCGTGCCCAATGCCAAGCCGAAGTGGAGGAAGAACTGAAAAAAGCTCTCCGGCTGGCCAACCACATTGGGCGGGCCCGGGTCGCCGCCCTAGAGGAACACGAACGGGATATTGTGGAGGTGGCGTTGGCCATTACCCGAAAAATTATTCTACGGGAAATTGAGATCGATAAAGAGATCGTCGTTCGTCAAGTTCGACAGGTCCTCGAACTTCTGCCTGCTCAAGAACTTGTGACCCTGAAAGTTCATCCGCAAGACTTCAGGACGTTAGAGCCTCTTCAACATACATTACGGGCGGAGTTTAGCAAGGGCGATCATCTGGTGCTTGAATCCCATGAGGACGTGGATCCTGGTGGATGCCTGGTAGAGCAGGCCGGCTTACTGTTCGATGCCCAGCTTACCCAACAACTGGCCATTGTGGCCAGCGAGTTTGGTCTGGAATCGTCACGATCATGAGCCTCGCCGGTATTCAACAACGTCTTGACGAAATCTCCCCGGTCACCATTACCGGGCGTGTGGTCAAAGCCGTGGGCTTAACGCTGGAAGGCACCGGTTTGGGTGCTTCGGTGGGTCAACGATGTCATGTTTTCGGCAAACGGGGACAGGCCATGCTTGAGGGAGAAGTCATCGGGTTTCGGGAGCAACGGGTAGTGGTCATGCCCTTCGGGGCGGTGCGCGGTATCGCTGCGGGAAATCTGATTCGCTATGACCCGACCTCCCCGAGACTCTTAGTGGGGCCTCAGATGTTAGGTCGTGTCCTCGATGGACTCGGTCAACCGTTAGACGGGAAGGGGCCACTGTCCCGCAGTCGGCGCTATGCTCTCTATGCTCCCGCTCCTGCTCCCATGGTCCGGCAACGCATTACCGAGCCGATGGATTTGGGCTTGCGATCGATTAACGCCATGCTGACCTGCGGAGTTGGGCAAAAACTCGGAATTTTTGCGGGGAGCGGGGTCGGGAAAAGCGTGTTGATGGGGATGATGTGCCGTCATACGACGGCGGATGTGAATGTCATCGCGCTTGTGGGTGAGCGGGGGCGAGAGGTGAAGGAATTTCTGGAACGGGATTTGGGGCGGGAAGGGCTCCGTCGGTCGGTGGTGGTCGTGGCCACGTCCGATCAATCGCCGTTAGTCCGGGTCCGTGCGGCTTTTGTTGCCACGGCCATTGCGGAGTTTTTTCGGGATCAGGGCAACCATGTCCTGCTCCTGGTCGACTCCCTAACCCGGTTGGCCCATGCTCAACGGGAGGTGGGGCTGGCGGCCGGTGAACCGCCTACCACCAAAGGGTATCCGCCTTCTGTTTTTACCCTCTTTCCTCAGGTCTTAGAGCGGGTGGGGGCGATGGGCACGGGGTCCATTACCGGTCTGTACACGGTGCTCGTTGACGGAGACGATTTAAATGATCCCATTGCCGATTCCATCAGGTCGATTTTAGACGGCCACATTGTGTTGTCCCGGCGTTTGGCGATGCAAGGCCATTTCCCTGCAATTGATGTCCTTCAGAGTGTGAGCCGGGTGATGTCGGATATCGCTTCGACTTCGCATCTGCATGCAGCACGGGTTCTGGTGCAGATGATGTCGGAATATCGCAATGCGGAAGACCTGATTAATTTAGGAGCCTACCAACCGGGAACGAACCCCAGACTTGATGCGGCGATACAGATGAAAGAGCCGATTGATGCTTTTCTCAGACAAAACCGCGAGGAAGGTGTAGGGATCACAGACAGTTGCCAGGGTCTTGAGTCGCTGGCGGAACAGGGCCGGCGTCTTCTCGAAAGAAAGGGAAAGACCATATGAACTGGACCATGTTGCTTCGATTTCGCAAACAAGTGGAAGACCTCGCCCGTGAAGAAGTGGTGCTGGCGGAGTGGGAAAAGAGCCAGACCGTTTCCAAGCGGGAGGAACTCATGGTCGAAATGGATACGGTGGCCGCCGAATTAGACCAGCGGATACGAGAGGGCATCGACAGGGTATTTGCCGAACAACGGTATCAGTGGTTGGATCATATCGGTTCGGCCATGGAACTCCACACCCAACGGATCCAGGACTTGGAGCACATGCTTGTCGGGCTGCGGCAAAAATTGAAAAAGGCCTATCATGCCAGACGGGTGGTTGAGCTGGTGATCGCCAAAAAGGAGGAAGAGGTCATGCAGAAATTAGCGGCCCAAGAACAACGTCTTCAAGAAGATGTGTCCGCTCATGCCTATGCCACCTATCACCTTGAAGAAATGACCCAGTAGAACAATGCTGCCTAGTCGACGACTCATCTTCTGGTGGTTAGTGGCGATGGTCTTGTGGGCCACAGTGGTCTGGTCTGTTCAAGAAACGCCGGATATGAAAACGACAGATTCGTACGAAAATCAACAGGTTGAAGACCGCCTTGAGGAGGAGGCACCCAGTGAGGAATCCACCTTATTGGAACAGTTGCAAGCCCGCCTCAAAGAGCTGGATGAACGGGAACGTGGTTTGCAGCAACGTGAAGAACGTGTCGCTGCTCTCCAACGGGATTTGGAGGCGCTGGCCGCGCGACAAGCCAAAGAGGGCAAACGGTTAGAGGGACAAGCGTCTTCGTTGGCAGAAGAGCAGCGCCGCTATTTAGAACAGGACCCGGCGTTGGCGCATTTGATTAAAATCTATGAATCCATGGATCCTGAAGAAGCGGCCTTGCGAATCGAACATATGCGGGAAGGGTTAGCCTTGGATATTCTGGCAGCGATCAAAGATAAAAAAGCCGCCGGGGTATTGGCCGGCGTGGAACCGGTGAAAGCCGCCAAGTTATCCGAAGGCCTCCGGAAATATCGGGAAATCAAACTGCAACAGCGTAATGATTCGAAGGCCAGGAAATAAGCGATGATTAATGCCCTTCCGTTCTTTTTCGGGCCTCTGGGGAGTCCAACCCCGGGGAACGGTCAAACAGGTGGAGTTGGTCCCGATCAGGCTAAGACTCCTGGGAATCCTTCTGAAAACCCGTTTGCCAAAATTCTTCGTGACCAGTCGGGGGTGTTCTCTCTACTCAAGAGTTCTCTACCCACCATTCCATCAGCAGATCAAAATCACTTCCCCGATCTTGAGTCTGTTCTGGATTATCCGGATCTCGTGACATTTTTGGAATCTGAAGGGAAAGGGGTTAACGAACTTGAAAATTTGATTCCAATAACTTCGATTTCCCTTTTGCCACTTAAGGGAACTGAAGTTGAGCAAGCGGGAATTCCGAATGAGCAAATGGCGCCATCGCTTCAAGTCTTACTTGCGGGAGGACCGGGAGCAGATGTGGTCCAGACAAAGCCCTCCATCAAGCAGCCGGCCTTGCCAGTTCTCACGGGGTATTCACCAATTCCGGCACCGTTTGTTGGGACAAGTCTTGCTGACACGAGTGCTCCTAGGGAGCCAACGACGGAATCTGCTGTAGGACCGGCAAAGAATGTCGGGAAACCGTTGGATTCCGTTTCAATTCCTTTTGAAGATGCTGATATGCTTCTTCCCCGAATTTCTCCACCACCGGAAAGGGCCTCGCAGGGGCCTCTCAGGCCGTTGGTCAATCAGGCATTCCAGTCTCAAATACCATTTGAAGAAACACCTGCGGGTCTTCCCGATGTGATTCAAGCGAGTCAAAACCGATTGCAATATGTGAACAGGGTTTCTTCCATATTGGGTGATGTGTCGGGTCAGGGGAAAGAGTCCTCAATGGCCATACCGTCTGATGTGCTTGGGGATTCTATTCTTTCCGCAATGGGCGATCGCTCGAAGGATGTCGTGGAGACAACAGGTAAAATCGTGGGGGTCGACCCGAATGGGGGGCAGGGCGTCAATACTGGAATGGGTGGCTCCACCAATTCTCAGCCAGGCTTTCAACCGTCCTCGTCTTCCCATTCATTAGGAACCAGTGTACGGATGGCGGAGGAGCGTGTGCCGGAGCTTCCAACTCCAGCGCTTCAACGGCTTCAAATGGACGTGCAGTTATCGGAAACCAATCGGATTCAAATTGATGTGGGCGTTCAGCAACGACAGGTCTATGCGGGTTTGCTGATGGATCACGCCACCTTGAAAAACCTGGCTGTTCAATTTATTCCGCAATTGGAAGATCAACTGGCTCAGGTCGATATGGACTTGCAGGAATTCTCAGCAGAAGTCCGGGATCAATACGGTAAGCAGGAATCGGAAACGCCTTCCTCGTGGTCTGGTACGCAGCCTGAGCAGTGGGGATTCACGACTTTGCCCCATGCGTCGGGATCGCTTCCCAATACGGTGAAGGGTGTTGAGGAACAGGGTTTGCATTTGGTGGCATGAGTAAGACGGAATCGTGAGGCGTCAGGAGTAAAGGGTGAGGCGTGAAACGTAGGGCCTCATCCGTCATACCCGCAGGTGGTTAGCGGGTATCCATCCGAAAAAGGCCAAGATGGACTCCCGATTATAAATGTCGGGAATGACGAAGAAGGAGTGAAGAGTACAAAGGATCCAAGATTTGGTCTTTCTCCTATCTCCGTACTTCTTATAGCGTGCTTTTTACTGACCATGGTTCAGTCCATGAAAACGAACAATGACCTCGTGGCAGGATGATCGGAGAAACAAGGAGTATTGAGACATGGATTCTATTACACCAACACAATCCGGATCGAATGCCACAGCCAACGCGAATGTGCAAGCGGCGGTATCAACACTCGGGTCTGATGTCTTTCTCCGCTTGTTGGTCACACAGTTGCAGAGTCAGGATCCCACAAACCCGGTTAAAAATGAGGATTTTGTGGCGCAATTAGCGCAGTTCACCACGTTGGAGCAAACCACAAGTACAAATAAACTCTTAGAGCAGTTAATCGGCCAGGACACACAGCGGACACAACTAGATCTGGTGAATTTGATTGGCCGGACGGTGGTCTCGCAGGGTGACACCGTTAGTGTTGGGAAGGACGATCAACCCATTTTGGCCTATGCGCTGAGTGGAGCCGCCAATCGTGTGAACATTGAAGTTCTTGGTCCGAACAACTCAGTGATCCGAACGCTCTCATCGACCGCGCCGGAAACTCCAGGTACGCATCAGGTTCAATGGGACGGGTTGAATGAATCGGGCGACCGCGTGCCGGAAGGAGTGTATCAGTTCAGGGTCAAAGCAGAAGACGCCAGTCAACAGGTCGTACCGAACTTCACGTTCGCCCGTGAACGGGTCATGAATATTGCATTCGGGACGGAGAGCCCGGTGGTCGTTCAAAGTGGAAAAACGCTCAATACGCAGGATATCATTTTAATTCAATAAACACAGAAGCATGGGGAATCACGGATACTCGCGCTGACTTTAACAAAGGAGTCAACACCAATGGGAATTACATCAGCGTTCTTTTCTGCAACCAGCGGGATCAATGCCACCAGTCGGGCTCTAAGTGAAATCGGGAATAATATTGCCAATGCCCAAACCGTAGGATTCAAAACTCGAACCGTATCCTTCGGTGATTTGTTTGGGGCGAGTTTCGGCGTTGGAGGGACATCGTCTTCATTGGTGGAGGGCCGTGGTGTGCGCGTCTTGGGTGTCGATCCCAGTTTTACCCAGGGGTCGCTTCAGACAACTTCGAATGCATTGGATTTGGCTATCGATGGAGACGGGTTCTTTCAGGTTAGTGATGCCTCGGGCAATACATTTTTCTCGCGTGCAGGGCAATTTAATATTGACTCTTCCGGGAATCTTGTGAGCCCGGCCGGGCTACGGCTTCAAGGATTCCAGGTAGATTCTACTGGAAATTTGACGGGTACTATTGGGGATCTAGTTTTCACGACAGTACAACAAATTGGGACCGCCACCGCCGATGTGAGCATGAGTGGAAATTTAAATGCAACGGAACCAATCATTGCACCCACCATCGCACAACTTTTGGCTGATCCGTCAAATTCTTCAAATTCTCAGTTCAGCACTGGGGTTCGAGTGTACGATTCACTTGGTGTGGGGCACGATTTGACCGTTTACTTTGCTAAAACAGCTAATAATGCGTGGCAGTATAATGTGATCGCGCCCAACACTGAAGTCACAGTTATTCCAGCGAATGAAAATACGACGACTGGCAATGCCTTAGTAGCGCAAGGAAATCTGACCTTTGACCCGAATGGTTTATTGTTGACAGAAAGTAATCCCGCTGGGCATGTGATCTCATTTAACAATGGATCCACGGCGCCACAGACAATCATTTTTGATTTTGGAACAAGTATTACCACCGACGGAGGAACGGGAACTGATGGCATGTTGCAGCAAGGAGCTGGCTCGGTACTCTTAACCTTGTCACAAGATGGGTTCGCCAATGGGACTCTATCGAGCACGGCAATTGCTGAAGATGGGTTGATTACAGGACGGTTTTCAAATGGAACAACCCGGAATCTGGGACAGGTGGCTCTGACACGTTTTATCAATCCTGATGGCTTGCAACCCATTGGAAAGAATTTGTTTATCGAATCCGGTGATTCCGGTACTCCCTTGGTCGGGACGCCGGGCTTGGGTTCATTTGGAAAAGTGATTGCGAGTACCTTAGAAGCCTCCAATGTGGATTTGGGGGATGAGCTAGTGAACATGATTATCATGCAACGGGGATTTCAAGCGAATTCTCGAATTATCACGACAACAAATGATTTATTAGGAGAACTCGTGAATCTAGCCAGGTAAATTCTGGTAGGTGTCTCTCTCGGTTGGAGGTCCCAGGCAGGTTTTCCTGCCTGGGTTTTTTTATGCCAGGGGGGTCATTAAGGAAAGGTTTCCGGCTCAATGAGGATCGGAGAAAAGATAGAAATAAGACTGTAACAGGTCCACAGAATGTTCTCGGGGGAATCCGGAAACGTATGGAGGGGAATAGGCAGATTATGCCCATGGAAAAATAGTGCGAAATCAGTGATGGACGTGTCAAAGGTTCCTGCGGAATGCCAGGAAAGTGACGAAACCGAGGATCTTTTCCCGTTCAGGGGAAAAGGGTTTGTGACGAAAGACAATGGCAGAAACACATTAAAATACAACCGGTTGAGGGTTCTTGGGCACGTGTGCCTAAGTAGAAAAATGGAGTGGCACAAAGGTTGCTGATCTGGGAAGAGGAACGTGATGGCCCAATAAAATTTTAGCGTGTGAGGTTCATGTATGGCTGAAGAAAATGCCACAGAGGTTGCGTCCGTTAAAACAGGGTCAGGAAAGAAAATGATTCTGTTGATCCTGGTGGGAATCCTTCTTCTCGGCGGAGGAGGAGGCGCGGCCTGGTTTTTCATGGGGGGCAAAGACGAGAACCCGAATACGCACGAAGAACAGGCCAAAGCCGAGGGAGCTCATGAAGAGCCGGGGCCTATCATGGAATTAGAGCCCTTCCTTCTTAATTTGGCAGATCGCGATGAGCTGAGATTTTTAAAAGTGAGCATCAAATTAGAGCTGGACAGACCTGAAGAAAAAACGGATTTCCAAAACAAAGTTCCCGCTATTCGTGATGCCTTATTGGTATTGCTGAGCAGCAAAGAATCTCAAATATTGAGAACGGTGAACGGGAAACGGCGGGTTCGAGAAGAAATCATGACCCGGGTTAATGGAGTGATGAGTAAGGGGAAAATCGCCAACGTCTTCTTCACTGACTTTATTATTCAGTAAGGAAGGCTAACGCCTGAGGCGTAAGGCGTCAAGAAGAGACCGTATTGCTCGTCGTTTTGTGTCACAGCCAATTATGGAAAAAATTCTTAGCCAAGATGAAGTTGACGCTCTTCTTCGCGGGGTCTCCGATGGCGGAGTGGACACGGAGCCCGAAGCTCAAGGGGAAGAAGACTGCCAGGAGGGACCTGTTCCGTATGATTTAGGCAATCAGGAATGGGTTGTTCGCGGGCGAATGCCGACGCTGGATGTGATACACCAGCAATTCTCCCGGCTTTTTCGGGTTGCACTCAGTGATATTCTTCGTAAAGCGGTTGAAGTGACGGTCACGAACCAAACCGTCATGAAGTTCGGGGAGTTCACCAAACGTCTTCCCGTCCCGGCCTATCTGCAAATCATCTCCATGGAACCCCTTCGCGGCTCAGCCATGATCGCCACTGACGCAGCCACGGTGTATTTACTCGTCGATCATTTTTTCGGAGGCGCAGAGCAGACCTATGTGAAGCCGGAAGGTCAGGATTTTACCATTATTGAGCAACGCGTGATGCGAAGGGTGATGCTGATGGGGTTGGCGAATTTGCAAAAGGCCTGGGAACCGGTTCAGAAACTTGCCATCAATGCGGTTCGCGCGGAAATGAACCCCCAGCTGGCCTCCATCGTGTTGCCGGCGGATATTGTCATCGTCATCACCTTGGGCATCGAATTGGGAAATTCGGTTGGAGACCTTCACCTCTGCCTTCCCTATGCGATGTTGGAGCCAATTCGAGAACGTTTACAGGTGAGTTTTCAGAGTGATTTTTTAGAAGCGGACCTGGGCTGGTTAAAACGCTTTTCTGCCAACCTCAAGGAAGCTCCCGTCAGGGTGTCGGTGTGTTTGGGAGAAACGGAACTCTCGGTAGAGGAATTGATGCAGTTTTCGGTCGGGGATGTGATTGCATTGAATCAATGTCCCACACAGCCGCTCACTGCCCTGGTGGAAGGGGTACCAAAGTTTTTAGGATTTCCGGGAACCACCAAAGGCATGCAGTCGTTTCAAATCAAGGACATCATTCTGGGGAGGGAGTAAGGGGCTGTTGAAGCTTTGAGCCGATGGGCAGTCAATGACCGTGGAAACATGGAGATCAACGATGAGTGAAGAAGACAGTGTCGATAGGAAAACGTTTGATGCCGAGAAGGAAATGATGGAGGCTTTAGCTCAGGAAGCAGCTGCAAAAAGCAGTAGTCAAGTGCCACAACTCAATGGTGGGTCTCAAGATCCGAATTTAGATCGGATCTTGGATATTCCCTTGGTGCTCTCCGCGCAGCTGGGGAACACCCGCATGCTGATCAAAGATTTGCTGCAATTAGGACCAGGATCTATTGTGGAATTGGATAAACTGGCGGGTGAACCGTTGGAAGTGTTGGTGAATGAACGGTTAGTCGCGCGCGGTGAGGTGGTGATGGTGAATGAGAAATTTGGCATCCGTCTGACTGATGTTATCAGTCCTAGTGAGCGCGTGAATAAACTTCGATAAGGACGTAAGGGATTAGGCGTGAGGCGTAAGGGGGCGGATCCGTTTTGTGCCAAACGCGTTATGCCTGACGAAGCAAGATGGATCTGACGCATGAAGCATTGAAAATGGCGGGGGCACTGGCTCTGGTTGTGGTGGTACTCCTTGGGGGATTGGCTTGGGTTCGGCGCACATTCGGGGAAGTACCCGGAAAGACCGGGGATCCGGTGATGCGCATTCTGGGCGGACTGCGAGTCGGTGCCGGCAAGCAGATCATGCTGGTTGAAATTGCAGGAGAGGTTTTAGTGTTGGGGACGACCGCCCGGGAGTTGACTTTACTCACGACGATTGTGGATGCCGACCGGATTCATCGTCTCCGTTCCATTGCCAATCCGGTCGTCGGGAGGCTAGGAGTGTGGCTGGGACAGTGGAATCGGCAGACATCGGAAAAAACCGTGGCTGGTTCATTCATAACGAAACAGCCAATCAAGATGTCGAACCGGATGTAACGGTCTTGTGGAGAGGAGCGTTTGTGGTCAAATTGTTTCAGGGGTGTCGTGGATGGCATGTTCTGGCGGTTCCGATTGGCCTGAGTCTGATTATGGGTCCGGCGACCGCTGTCTTTGCCCAGGTCGCCAAAGATCCCTCGATCAGTTTACAGGTATCCGGGTTGGATGGAACCGAACCGTGGACCTTCGGCATTCGCATTCTTTTTCTCCTGACGGCGTTGACCGTGGCGCCGGCGCTGTTGATGCTGGTGACCTCTTTTACACGCGTGGTGATTGTATTGGGCCTCCTTCGACAGGCATTGGGGACATTGCATGCGCCACCGAATCAAGTGATGATCGGATTGGCCATGTTTTTGACCCTGTTTATCATGGCACCGGTGTGGGAGCAAATCCGCGTGGAGGCACTCAATCCTTTACTGGAAAAGCAGGTGACACAGGAAGTGGCCCTAGAGCGGGCCATCGAACCTCTTCGTACCTTCATGCTGAAACAAGTACGGGAAAAGGATTTAACCCTGTTTGTGGAGATGGGAAAAATTACTCTTCCCCAAACACCACACGATGTGCCTTTGCATGTCCTGGTACCGGCCTTTGTGACCAGTGAATTACGGACGGCGTTTCAAATCGGGTTTCTGATCTACGTGCCGTTTTTGGTGATCGATATGATTGTTGCCAGCATTTTGATGTCCATGGGGATGATGATGTTGCCACCGATCATGATCTCGTTGCCTTTCAAGCTGGTGTTGTTTGTGTTGGCTGATGGATGGTTTCTGGTGGTGGGATCGTTGATGAACAGCTTTCAATAAGAAAAAACGTGAGGAGTGAGGAGTAAGGGGTGGGATGCAGGAGAGAGTAGAGCCTATGGCCAAGAATGAAGCGGTTCTCCTGACGGTTCACGGTTCACGGCGAGGCAGAAAAGGGTGAGGACATGACACCGGAAAGTGTGATGGAAATCGGCCAGGAGGCCATTACGACTATTTTGTTAGTTGCCGGTCCGATGTTGGGTCTCAGCTTAGTGGTGGGACTCTGCGTGAGTGCCTTTCAAGCCATGACCCAAATTAACGAAATGACCCTCACCTTTTTGCCAAAAATTGCCACCATGTTTGTGGTGCTCCTTTTCATGTTTCCCTGGATGCTGCAAATTCTTGTCGGATTTATGACCAATACCTGGCTGAGTATTCCTGAATTTGCGCGATGATTGCGGGAGCCCTTTGTGGACATGTGTGAGAAAGATGCCTGGTAACCGGTGCTTCAATGGGATTTCGCGATTCAGCAGATTTGGCAATTCTTAGTCGTGCTCGTGCGCACGGCCGTCATTTTGTCAGCCCTGCCGCTTCTAGGGGGCGTATCGGTTCCCACTCGCATCAAACTCGGCATGGCCGTCATTATCGCCGTCCTGCTGACCCCCGTGGTGACGTTTACCCTGCCTCCTAATTGGTTGGAGCCTGGCAATCTGGTGCTCGTGTTGGGCGCTGAACTGTTGGTCGGGCTGGTCTTAGGTTTGGCCATGCGACTTATTATGACTGCGGTGGAACTGGCGGGGAGTGTGATGGGCTTTCAGGTGGGGTTTGCTATGGCCGGAGTGTTGGACCCTGTCACTCAAGTGGAAACACCGGTATTCGGACAATTACTGACCATTCTCGCGACCCTACTGTACTTTCAAGTTGATGGGCATCATTTGGTTCTGTTGGCTTTGGGCAGTAGTTTTCAGTTGATCCCGCCATTTGGGGCGCATTTGGGCGCTCCGCTTCTGACTGATGTGACCGGGTTGATTCAACGGACGTACGACACCGGATTGAAGTTGGCCTTTCCGGTGATGGCCGCCACATTTCTGATCCATATCACGATGGGCCTACTCGGTCGGCTTGTTCCCCAAATGAACATTATGCTGACCAGTTTTCCCATTACCATTGCCATGGGACTGTTGGTGTTAGGACTGGGCTTGCCGTTCATCGCCTTGGTGTTTCAGGACTCCATTGTCGGAATGGAGTCAATACTGTGGGAACTGTTGCAGGAATTGGGACATGGCTGAGAATAAAGACGGAGCGGACAAAACAGAGCAACCGAGTAGTAAGCGCTTAGCGGAGGCTCGTCGCAAAGGGCAAGTGGCGATGACGAGGGAATTGCCCTCGCTGTTTGTCTTATTAGGCGGGGTCGGGCTGATTTCTCTCTGGGCGCCTCAAGCCATTATGCAATTCCATACGCATTATCGAAATTGGCTGGCACAGGCGGGAACACTCCAGTTGGACGCGCATTCCACCTATACTTTGTTGTTGGACATTACCAATCAAGCCTTTGTCCCGCTCATTCCTTTCGGTCTGTTAATCGGCGCGTTCGCCTTTGTGGCGATTTTCCTGCAAACGGGGCCGTTGTGGGTTGAGCAGGCCTTGAAGCCCAAGGCGTCCAAATTGAATCCCGCCAACGGGCTGAAGCGAATTTTTTCCTGGAAAGGAGTGGTGGACCTCATCAAGTCGATCCTGAAGGTGGCGGGAGTGGGGGGAATCGTCTATCTCATTCTGTCTCAATCGCTGCCGGCGATTCTTCAGCTTCCCCTTTTTGGGTTGAGAGATGCGTTTAGTGGAGCGTGGGGCCTTGTGGAAAAAATTGTATGGTCGGTCGGCGGGGCGTTGCTCCTATTGGCGATCATCGATTTCATCTATCAACGGTGGCAGCATAACGAAGATCTCAAGATGACCAAGCAGGAAGTGAAAGATGAGTCCAAGGATGTGGAAGGTGATCCGCAGATACGGTCGCGCCGGCTCAGTTTGCAGCGGGAACGTGCCCGGCAGCGGATGTTGCAGGCGGTTCCCAAAGCGGACGTGGTCATTACCAATCCGACTCACGTGGCCGTGGCCCTTAGATATGAAACAGGAAAAATGGATGCCCCGGTGGTTGTGGCGAAGGGGGCGGGATTTGTCGCGGATAAGATTAAGCAAATCGCGCGTCATGCGGGTGTGCCGATTATCGAGAATCGAAGTCTGGCTCGAGGTTTGTATAAGGCGGTGAAAATCGGGCAGGAAGTGCCCAGTGCCTTGTATCAGGCCGCGGCGGAAGTGTTGGCGTATGTGTATCGCTTACGCCATCTGCATGAACAGAACAGGTAACGGATGCTATGGCCTTTGATTCCCAAAAATTAAGAAAGGAACTCACCCCGGCTCATTACGGGGATGTGCTCCTGCCGATCGGCGTGGTGGGGATGCTGCTTCTGATGCTTCTGCCATTGCCCTCCTTTCTCTTGGACCTCTTTTTGTCGTTTAGCATTACCCTGGCCGTGTTGATTCTGCTGGTAACCATGCATGCCGGTCGACCCGCGGAATTTTCCGTTTTCCCTTCTGTGGTGTTGCTCACCACGTTATTCCGGCTGGCGTTGAATATTGCCTCGACCCGGGCGATTTTGATGCATGGCAATCAAGGCCCCGCCGCCGCAGGTGAAGTCATTCGCGTGTTTGGCGAATTTGTGGTCGGGGGAAATTATGCCGTAGGCATTGTGGTCTTTTCCATCCTGGTCATTATTAATTTTGTCGTGATCACCAAAGGCGCCACCCGCATTGCGGAAGTTGCCGCCCGGTTTACCCTGGATGCGATGCCAGGCAGGCAAATGAGTATTGATGCGGATCTCAATGCGGGGATGATTGACGAAGCGGAAGCCCGGAAGCGTCGGGAAGCCATTTCGCAAGAAGCCGATTTTTACGGGTCCATGGACGGTGCCAGTAAATTTGTTCGGGGTGATGCCATTGCCGCCCTGTTAATTATTTTTATTAACGTTCTGGGCGGGTTAGGGATTGGCGTGTTGGAACATGGGATGTCCGTCGTTGAAGCTGCCAAGCGATTCACGCTTCTGACGGTCGGAGATGCCATCGTAGCTCAAATCCCTGCCCTGATTATGTCGACCGCTGCCGGTATTATCGTGACGCGGGTTTCGACCAAAACCAGCCTGGGACGCGATTTAACCGATCAAATCTTTTTCAATCCCAACCTCGTGGCCGCCGTCGCCGGCATGTTGTTCTTTTTGGGATTTCTTCCAGGATTACCGCATGTGGCCTTTTTACTTTTGGGATCGATGACTGCCGGATTAGCGTATGTGTTGTGGACTCAAAAACAAGAAGCGGCGCGCCTGAAGAGTCTGCCTCAGAAAAAAGATACATCGACTGCCTCTGCCACGGAGTCGGTGGATACGGTGACCCCTCCAGATTTACTGGAGCTCCATGTCGGCTATGGACTTGTCCCGTTCGTCGATCATGCCCAGGGGGGCGAGTTATTGGAACGCATACGTGCCATTCGGCGACAAACCGCGCTTGATATGGGCTTTGTCGTGCCTGCCGTGCATATCCGGGATAATCTGCAGCTCAAACCCCATGAGTACAGCATTTTGCTGAAAGGGATTCAGGTGGCCAAGGGGGAGCTGGTGCCACGGAATTTATTGGCCATCAATCCCGGTCATGCCCGAAAGGGGCTACAAGGGAAGCCGGCAAAGGATCCGTGTTTCGGGTTGCCGGCGGTATGGATTGTTCCCGCCGAAAAAGAACGCGCGCAGATGGAAGGCTATACGGTGGTCGACGGGCCGGCCATTATTGCCACGCATCTGACGGAATTCATTAAAACGAATGGGCATGAATTGCTGGGTCGTCAAGAGGTCCAGAATTTGCTGGATAACCTGGCTAAGACGTATCCCAAGGTGGTGGATGAGTTGATTCCGACCCAAATATCGTTAGGAGGTGTGGTGAGAATCCTTAAGAATCTCTTACGAGAACGAGTGTCTATCCGTGATTTGCGGACGATTCTGGAAACCGTTGCCGATTACACCACTCAGAGTAAAGATCCTGACACCCTGACGGAATATGCTCGGCAAAATTTATCCAGAACGATTTCGACCCAATATGCCAATGCGGAAGGATTGGTGCAGGTGATTAGTCTGGATCCAATATTGGATCGACGGTTGACGGAGGCCATGAAGCCGGCTGGCGGGGAACAAGGCGGGTTGCCCCCCAGTGTGTTGAATCAGGTGATTACGTCGGTACGTCAGGCCATTGAGCGGGTCGTGAGTCAAGGGTATCAACCCGTTCTCTTATGTTCCCAGTCGATCAGATCCCAACTCTATCGCTTAGTCTCGCCGGGGGTGCATGCGCTGGCGGTGCTGTCCCCGAATGAGTTGGACCCCAAAACTAAAATTCAAGCCATTGAAGTTGTGAGGATGCCACATGAAGCTGAAACGGTTTGAAGCCCTTTCATTACAAGAAGCCCTCCAAGCCGTGAAAGCGGAACTTGGACCTGAGGCGGTGATCGTCTCGTCGCGACGCATTCAAAAAGGCGGAGGTCTGTTTGGTCTTCTCAGCCAATCGGTCATCGAGGTGACCGCCGCCGTGGATCGTTCATCTCACAAGGAGGAAAAGCCCGCAGGCCCTGATCGCTCCCTTCAAACTCTCATTGCCAAACGCTTGGCACCCAACCCTCCTGTTCTTGCGCAGGCCAAGCCCAAAATGGATCAAAGCTTTTCGGAAGCCCTCCACGTGGCCACAGTGCTTGATCCGGTGACACAGCACCTTCAGGAAATGCGGGAAGAGATCAAACGGTTACGGGAAGAACAGCGTGATCCTGAACGGGTTCTGGGACCTTTGAGGCAGGAATTAGAAGGATTGCGGATTGTGGTGGGAGAGGTGCTGGGCAGTCAGATGTCCAAACGTGTGGAAGGTTTGCCGGGAGATGTGATGGAGGTCTACCAGTCGCTGGTCAGTCATGGCGTGAATCCTCAGGTGGCACATCATCTGTTGCGAGCGGTAGTGGAAACCCTCGGAACGGCCGGTGTGGGTAATCACGAGGCACTGAAAAGTTTGTTATGGGAACGGATGGAAGAGGCGTTGGCTGTTTCGGGTCCCGCGGTGTCCCGGCATTATGGGCAAAAAATCATGATGCTGGTCGGGCCGACAGGGGTGGGGAAAACCACCACCATTGCCAAACTGGCAGGCCTGGCGCGTCAACAGGATGAGCATCGGAGAACGGTGTTGATTACCCTGGACACGTATCGCGTGGCCGCGGTGGAGCAACTTCGGGTTTTTGCGAAAATCTTAAAAATTCCGCTAGAAGTCGCGGTCTCTCACAAGGATTTCGTGGAATGCATGAAACGGCATCAGGAAGCGGATTTGATTTTGATTGATACGGCGGGGCGGAGTCCGAAGGATCAGGCCGGTCATGATGAATTGATCGCGATCACCAGAGGACAATTTCAACTGGAGACGCATCTGGTGTTAGCCGCTCCGATGGCGGAGTCGGTGCAGATGGAAACGATACGTCGGTATCAATCCATTCCCATTCACAAGCTCATCATTACGAAACTGGATGAGATGCCCACGGGGGGAAGTCTCTATAACGTGTTGTCACAGACGGGTCTGCCGGTTTCCTATCTCTCAGCCGGACAACGGGTTCCTGAAGATCTAGAAATGGCTACCCGACAACGCCTGGTGAAATTGGTCTGGGAACATTCAGGCAGCCAGGTCATTCAGGATAGTGTTCCTGTGATGGAGGTGGCTCACTAATGGCTGTCTCGTCATCATCTTCCGTTATCGTGCCTGGAGTTGTTGCCAGGCGACGGCTGGATCAAGCCAGTGGATTGCGCGCAGCCATGAGCCCAGCACCATCAAGCAGGGCGGGGATTCAGGTAATTGCGGTCAGTTCCGGAAAAGGCGGAGTGGGGAAAAGCAATGTGGTCGCCAATTTGGCGGTTGCGTCAGCCCGTCAGGGGCGAAACGTAATGGTCATGGATGCGGATTTGGCCTTGGGCAATGTCGATATTTTATTGGGTCTCACGCCTCACTATACGATTGAAGACGTCCTTTCCGGGCAGCGACGCCTGGAGGAGGTCCTCATCACCGGGCCAGAAGGTATTCAAATATTACCTGCCACATCCGGAGGCCAGGCCTTCACTCAGCTCACATATGAACAACAGCTTCTTCTTCAATCCGCATTTCTTCAATTGCCTTCTCCGCCTGACCTGCTCCTCATTGATTGCGCGGCAGGAATTTCGGCCAACGTGTTGTACTTTAGTTTGGTGGCGCACGAAACCCTGGTGGTGGTGTCTCCCGATCCCACCTCTCTGACTGATGCCTATGCGCTGGTCAAAATTCTTTCCACCCGCTATCACCTGAGGACGTTCCGCATGCTGGTGAATAAAGCCAAACATGGCCAGGAAGGCAAAGAGGTTTTTCGAAAATTCAGTTTAGTGACGGATCGGTTTTTAACGATCTCGCTCGATTATCTCGGATGTATTCCTGCAGATGACTACGTGACGATGGCGGTCGCACAGCAACGTGCGGTTTGCGATGTCTACCCTCGTGCTCCGGCGAGTCGAGCGTTTACCGGATTGGTCAAGGCGGTCAATGATTGGAGAGGAGATCTTTCGTGGCAGGGGGGGTTCCAACTCTTCGGCCCTGCTGCCTTGGGAGTCACTCGAACTGTGACGGAAGGATAACGCATGAAACGAGGTGCTGTAACCACTGCTCCAGAGAGACCTGCGGCTGAACACGCGAAGCCTTCGCTTCCGACCAAGCTTTCGCTCACGACCTCGGAACGCGAAACGATGATTCAGGAGTTTTTACCCGTTATTAAATACATGGCCATGCGCTTGGCCATGCGGGTATCGAGCGGCCTCAATGTGGAAGATCTGATGAGTGCCGGCATGGTCGGGTTGTTAGATGCCCTGACGAAGTTCGATCCTTCACGGGAAATTAAATTTCGTACGTACGCCGAGTTTCGTATTCGTGGCGCCATGCTAGACGAAATTCGAGCGATGGACTGGGTGCCGCGATCTTTGCGTGAACGCATCGGGAAAATTCAACATGCCGCCAATGAGTGGACAAAACGCAAGGGCCGGCCACCGACGGAAGAGGAGTTGGCGGAATCCTTAGGTATGGAAGCCCAGGAAGTGGATGAAACTCTCTTGCAGGCCAAAGGGGCGGTGGTGTTGAGCCTGGATGACCTGGGCAGCAATGATGAAGACTCACATCCCATTTTGGATGCGCTCGCCGATCGCGATCAACCGACACCGTTAGAAGCCCTTGTGTCGGAGGATGCTCGTCATGCCTTGGTGGAAGCGATTGAACGACTGCCGGAACGCCAGCGTTTAGTCTTAACCCTCTATTATTTTGAAGAGCTGACCATGAAAGAGATCGGGGTAGTTCTGCATGTCACGGAATCCCGGATCTGTCAGTTGCATGCCCAAGCCATGATCCGTCTCAAGGCCCTGTTACATACCCGATTAGGCCTATAGGGAAACAGGAGGCGTCAAGCGTGAAGTGAGCAGTCTGTTCTTTCTATCGGCTCCTTACGCCTCACGATTCCCGCCTTACTCTTTCCTTGGCCTGGACTTTCCTTGATTTTACGGCTGTTCAAGCCGAAACTGGAAATAACTGAAGAAATTCCAGAGGATATCTGCATGGGTGGGATGAAACAAATTACGACTGAAGACGTTGTCGATGGGGAATCTCCGCACACTGATTCTGCCTGCACGATTTTACTCGTGGATGATGAAAAATTGGCGCGGATTGTGGCCAAACGGCGATTAGAAAGTTTCAATTATCGCATTTTGGAGGCAACAAATGGTGAGGAAGCTCTTGGCATCCTTGAACGGGAAAAGGTGGATCTCATTCTGTCGGAATGGATGATGCCCCGGCTTGATGGCCCAGGTCTATGCGAAGCGATAAAGCGACATGAACGATATAAAACGATCCATTTTATTTTGATGACCGCGTTCGACCTGCCGGAGCAAATTGCCGAAGGGCTGAGGCGAGGAGCAGATGACTTTTTACCAAAATCCGCCTCGGATCAAGAAATTATCTCCAGAGTGAGGGGCGGGCTTCGCGCCAGAAAGCTGATGTTGGATTTGGAGGAGGCGAATCGCTTGTTATTACAAAAACAGGCGGAGTTACATTCTGAGCTTCGCTCGGCCTCCAACTTTGTCCGGGGCCTGCTCCCTCGGCCTGGAGAATTAGTTCCGGGGCTGCGGTTTGAATGGAAATTTTTGCCATCTTCTCACTTGGGGGGAGATCTCTTTCAAGTGGCCAGATGGGGAGACGATCACATCGGCCTCATGATGCTGGATATGTCGGGGCATGGGATCGGGCCCGCGTTGCGGGCCGTGTCGTTAGCTTTGCTGTTCAATGGGGACCATATCCAAAAGACTTTTCCTTCATACGATCCAGGTGAGATTGTGACCTTTCTGAATCAGAAACATCCCATGACCGACGATGGAGACTATTTCACGATCTGGGTTGGGGTGTGGCAATGCTCCACGCACCTCCTTCGGTATGCCAGTGCGGGACATCCCGGCTCTATTTTGGTGAAATCGGATGGGGCATCTGCGGTGTTGGGAGGTCAGTCCTGGCCAATAGGTTTTTCGCTTGAGGGGGCTTATCGAACTGAATCTATCACCGTGCATGCAGGGGATCGGTTGTATCTCTTTAGCGATGGTATTTATGAGGTTATGAATTCTCATGGAGAAATCTGGGGGAGAAAGAGGCTGCAAGAGGCCCTTGAGGGTGTAGTCCATCAGGAGATGATGTGGGGATTAACGAATATTCTAGAGAAGAGCTGCGCCTGGAATGTTCAAGAAGTCTTTGGAGATGACGTCGCCTTACTCGGGTTGGAGTTTCAAGGGGAAGGCGTGAGGAGTAAGGCGTGAGGAGTATAGAGTTCCACGGTGTAAGGACCGGTTCTTTTTTCTGTCTCCTGACTCCTTCCTTCTCACTTCTTCCCAAATCGGAAGTGTTTCTTCAGTTCGGGAGATGGCATAGATGAAAAACACCCCTGCCCGTATCTTGTTAGTGGACGATGATGATTTAAATCTGGAAATTCTCGTTGAATATCTCAAGGATGAACCCTACGAACTGGTTCAGGCGCATGATGGGGGTCAGGCGTTAGAGCGGTTGCGGCAGGATCAGCAGGGTTTTCAGGCTCTGGTGTTGGATCGGATGATGCCCGGGGTCAATGGTCTCGAAGTCCTGTCCCAATTGAAAGCCGATGAACAGTTGCAATGGCTTCCGGTCGTCATGCAAACCTCTGCCGGGTCTCCTCAAGAAATATGCGAAGGGATGGAAGCCGGTGTCTTTTTCTATCTCACAAAGCCCTTTGACCAACAGGTCTTATTACGGATTGTTGGTGCGGCCGTGGAGGAGGGACTGAAATGGAAGCGGATATCCCGAAAACTGGTTCATCAGTCCAAGATTGTGGAGTTATTGCAGCAAGGGCGCTTTCAGATCCGAACCATGGAAGAGGCCTACGATCTGGCGATCTTGTTGGGCCGGGCTTGTCCGGATTCGGAAAAAGTGGTGTTTGGGTTGAATGAATTGCTAGCGAATGGGGTGGAGCATGGAAATTTAGGAATCGGGTTCGATGAAAAAACCCTTCTTCAGGAGACCGACACCTGGGAAGAGGAAATTCAACACCGTCTTTCGCTTCCGGAGAACGCCAAAAAGGTTGTCGATGTGCTATTTGAACGGCTATCCGATTGTATCCAATTTACGATTTCCGACCAGGGCTTAGGCTTTGACTGGCGGGAGTATGAACACATCAACACCGATCGGATTCTGGAAAGTCATGGGCGGGGCATTGCTATGGCTAAAGCCTTGAGTTTCTCACGGGTAGAGTATCGAGGGACCGGAAACCAAGTGGTGTGTGTTATTAAAACCCCATTGCCGACCGCTGAAAAAGGTATTGCTATCGCATCTAAGGCACCCATAGCTGACACCGAATTCGTATTCGGAAATTCTCGTACATCGTCATGCCAAAAATGACGAGCACTCTGAGCGGAGCAATGTGCGTGAAGGCAGTGTAAATGATTTATCGAAGACCCGCCATTGCGTTCTAGGAGATCTATTTTCAGTTCTTGTGATCAAGGGGGAAGCTTATACCCTCTCCCTCAAGTGGCGGCCTTTGATATCCGATAGTTTAGATTGTTTTTGGTTTGTTCTTGTCATGCTGCAATGCCTAACAGAGTAATATATCTCACTGGGCGAGTCACTGTTCATGGCACCGAAGGAAGAGGGAGGCACAATGAACCTTATTCTGGGCGGGCCCGAAAAGGGTCTTTACTCAGCTGAAGGCCTTCCTCGAAGCTCGTGAACCTGTTCACCCACTAGAGATGAGAGGTCAACATGGAACAACCTCAATCAACTTCAACAGCCGAGGAGAATTCAATTCTCAGCCCAATGGGAGACCTCACTATTTTTGAATCGGCGCAATTTCATGCGGATTTAGTGGCCCTGCATCAACAAAAAGGGCCTCTCCAACTTGATTTAACCGGGGTAAACCATATGGATTCCTCTTGTGTCCAGCTTGTCGTGGCTGCGACGCGTTCCGGGCGACTGACATTGCACGGGTATTCAGCAGGCATTCGTGACAAATTTGAGCAAATTGGGTTTGCACAGTTTCTTCCCAACTATGAATTGTCATGCAGAACAAATAACAAACACGGTATGTGTTTCACGAGATAAAGGAATGAGGTGAAGAGTGAATGTTGCTTGGATGATGTGGATAGGTTTTTTGGTGGTAGGAAGTGGGATCGGGTACGCCCTGGGCACCAAAAAAGAACAAAGGTATAGCCGTCTGTTAGAACAGCAGCTTCAGGACTCCGTTCATTCCCAGCGGCGCTCCATGGAAAATTGGAAAGCCTTTTGCCATTGTCTTGCCCCTGTGTTTCCGGTCTTTGTGGGACAAATCAAGGCGGTCATTCAAGAGACCGAACAAGCGGCGGCGGGACTGATTCAGCGATTTCAGGCGATTTCACGGCATGCCAGAGAGCAGGTCGAAGAAACCGAGGCGTTGTTGAATATGGGAGAAGGGCATGGCGAGATGGATGAGTATACCGTCGAGCGGATCCTTCGTGACACACAAGAGATAATAGAAATGTTCGTCCAGCAGGTCACGCAGACGGCCACGGTGACGGTATCAACCGTGAACGTGATGGAGCAGGCAGTTGATACCACTTCCCGAATTTCGGAAGTGGTGGAGGAAGTCGAATTCATTGCCGATCAAACCCGATTGTTAGCACTTAATGCCGCGATTGAAGCCGCACGGGCAGGAGAGCATGGACGAGGGTTTGCCGTGGTGGCAGATGAAGTGACAAAACTGGCCAATCGGTCCGCGCAAGCGTCAGAACAAATTCGTACCCTCGCCACGACAGTTAAGGGAACAACCGAGTCGGCAATGTCAGAACTCCATGTTCTGGCCTCTTTAGATTTAACGGAAACCTTGGGGGCTCAGGGAAAAGTCTTGGAGATGATCAAGATCATGGCTTCAAAAAACGAAACCTTAAAAAAGAGTGTCGGAAACAATTCTGGCCGGGCCAAAGAACTCGGGAATGACATCAGCCAAATTGTGATGTCGATGCAATTTCAAGATATCACCCGTCAGAAATTAGAACATGTGTATCAGCCCTTGGAGCGTATCCATGCCCCCCTTCAATCCGTTGTGGACGATACAGGCGGAACGGATATGCTGCCTCAAGTGATCGAAGTTCTTCAGAATCTCGAGCGCACCTATACCATGCAATCGGAACGCCTGACGATGGAGGCGGCCCGCTCCGGGGAAGAGGCGATCATGGTCGGTACCGGATCGGACAATGGGGGCAATGTCACGTTGTTTTGAGGGCTGGAAGAGAAAGGTCCGAACGGTCAGGGGTCGGACGCCAAACGGGGGACGCAAGGGAAGAAATGATTGCCAGACCTCGCGGCTCACCACCGACGAGTGACGGAATGACGCGCAGAGGGTGAAAACACACAGTGATCGTAGAATGCGGAAATACACAGACCAAAGTGAGGTAATGTTATGGGCAAGACAGTTTTAGTCGTGGACGATTCAGTCTCGATGCGTCAAATGGTGAGTTTTACGCTCACCGGTGCCGGCTATGAGGTGGTAGAGGCTGGGGACGGAAAAGAAGCGGTGGATAAACTGAATGGAGGCGCTAAGCCCAATTTGGTTATCACGGATCTGAATATGCCGAACATGGATGGAATCTCGCTTATTAAGACAGTGAGGGGAATGGCCGCCCATAAGCTGACCCCTATTCTGATGTTGACCACTGAGTCATCAGAGGAGAAAAAGAAAGAAGGCCAACGTGCTGGAGCGACCGGTTGGATGGTAAAGCCGTTTAACCCGAATCAAATGTTGGCCGCCATTAAAAAGGTGATGCCCGGCTGAGAAAGGGAAAGATATAGCGGGATAAATTCGAAAGACTTGAAGCATACCCTGAATGGGAGATCCCGAGAAGAGATCTTGCCCGATGAAAGGTAAGAAAAATAGAATTTCCTCCTCTCCACATTCACGCGAAAAAGGAAAAGTTTAATTTTTCCGCTTTCGCTCCTCGCCGCACAAATTAATTCAAATACGAGGGAAATTGCAGTGCCAAAATTACCGCTTTGCCTTGCATCTCGCTTGATTCACTTCTTCCTGTATTTCCGCTAGCCTTAGGGATAATCTAGGAGATTGTTCCTCCTATCTCCTATATTGACTGTTCCTTGTTATGTCGGGTAGGCTTCACTCCCCCCAGAAGGAGATCGGAACAGTTCACATGATGTTTTCAACACTCACAGGAGGAGGGTTCTTATGAGGAGATGGTC